>PVMK01126457.1_pt1 | contig 48464 bp, 39 predicted proteins | sample 1853481 | NCBI WGS metagenome assembly PVMK01 (sample SAMN08533507, study PRJNA380276) | Marine sediment metagenome, whole genome shotgun sequencing project.
GTTTACCAAGTTGGCTCAGGGATGGATTGCTGGGCCTGTGAGGGCTTGGTCGAAAAACGAGGCAGTCTTTCTGTCTTAAGAGAGGCCGGCCCCTATTTCTAGCTCTTTCATAGGGGATTCATTCCTAGCAACCTTAAAAGATGGGGAAAGAAGCTTACTATTTGAAACTCACTTGCTAAGGATCGAAATGTTTCATACTTGATAATTGGCAAGACGCACCGGTTGGCGACGGGATCCCCAGGTGCCTGGTTGTTCGTCGAAGACGCCGGTGCATGGGGTGTCGCAAAACCGGCATCTGCCTTCTTCATTGAGATTCCAGGTGGTCAAGATATACCAGTCACGGCCAACTAGCTTTTGGCCACAATGGTGACAATAGGTACTTCCGCCGTTTTCATCGTGGACATTGCCGGTATAAACATACCGGAGACCATTACGAATGGCGATTTCCCGAGCCTTGGATAACGTTTTTGACGGTGTCCGGGGTACATTCATCATCTTATAGTCAGGATGGAAGGCAGTAAAGTGAACGGGTACGTCGGGCCCAAGGCTATCGACAACCCAACTCGAAAGTTCATCCAACTCCTCCTCCGAATCGTTCTGACCAGGAATAATCAGATTCGTGATTTCAAACCATACGTCTGTTTCATGTTTCAAGTATTCAAGCGTCTCCAATACAGGCTGCAGTTGGGCAGCACATAACTCTTTGTAAAAACGCTCGTTGAAGCCTTTTAAATCAACGTTCGCGGCATCCATGTGTTTGTAAAACTCGACTCGAGGTTCGTCACAAATATAACCGGCCGTGACGGCGACCGTTTTAATATCGTATTCGCGAGAGGCTTGGGCAACATCAATTGCATATTCCATAAATATGACCGGATCATTGTAGGTAAACGCCACGCTGCGACAGCCGAGCTCTTTAGCTGCTAAGGCTATGGTTTCAGGTGAGGCGGCATCGGCAAGCGTGTCGATTTCACGTGACTTGCTGATGTCCCAATTCTGACAGAATTTACAAGCCAAGTTGCAGCCGGCTGTCCCAAATGAAAGGATAGGGGTGCCTGGCAAATAATGATTTAATGGTTTCTTTTCTATAGGATCGATACAAAATCCACTAGAACGACCATACGTAGTGAGTACGATCTGATCATCCTGACAGGCGCGAACAAAACACAATCCTCTCTGTCCATTCCGTAATTTACAGGCCCGTGGACACACATCACATTGAATGCGACCGTCCTCTAAGGTGTGCCAATATTTAGTCTTTATTACAGAATCCATGGCGACCTCCAGTCCAAGTCTGCAGGATACTTGGAACGAGCACCCAAGGGCGATGATAAATCGCCTTCATTACCTGTCAATTTGTGCTGGTCCAATGAAGGTATAACCAGCAACCCCTTCAACGGTCGCAAACATGCCTGTAAGCCATATTCGACGAATTGTTAGGAAAGGGGCGACGGCCCTATGTTCGTTTTCAGATAAGGGTCGCACCGAATAATAGCCGGCAAAAAAAGCTTCCGATAGCCGGCTAGAAAGTTTAAACAAGTTCGCATTAAGTAGAAAAACGGCAATATCGTAAGCCCGCCAGCCGTAGCCACACAAATCGAAGTTGAAAAAGGACGGTTCATTCTGAGCGTCAAAGTGGGTATTGTACGGATGGAAATCGCCGCCGATTGGACCCCAGCTATCCGCTGTGGATTGCTCATTGTTCAGTAAAGCTAAGACATCATCTTTGGCTTCTTCGCCGGAAGTCACAAGGATATCGAGCCGGTCGTCCCTCTCATTTGACCAAAAGGATTTCAAGCGGCTCAATGGCTCATCGACGAGGTAGGCTAAATCCATTTGTCGTCGCTCGAACGCCGGTTCATAGTCATTGGAAATCAGGTGCATATCGGCCATTTTTTGTCCGACCGAAAAGAGTTGCTCCTCATCATCGAATGACATCGGTTTACCTTGGGCGAAGCTGAAGAGAGTGAAATAACGTTCGCCTTCGGGGGCCTCTAAGAGGCCTAGATAGTTATCATCCCGACGCCTAATAGGATAACTCACCCGCAGTCTTTTTTTGTGCAAGAAACGAAGCCAATCCATCTCATATTGATAATCTGATTTGTGACGATTGAGGTGTTGGCCAAGCTGATATACCCGGGCCACGTATTTATCAGCCCCGGCCTGTACTAAGTAGTGATCATTATCCTGCGTTCTCAGCATTTTGCTGATGAGTTTGCAGCTAACTGATTCATCAATCTCATAGTTGGTAGTTATGACTTCGGCCAAAGCCTCCGAGGCAATTATTGATCGGGTTACATCAAGGTGTGTCACTATGCTTCCTCCGTTTGTCCGCCGATTATTGAGTGTGTGGTTCACTTTGTATTATACTGGAAGTAAAGATGGTTTTTAAGGGTCAAAGTTTTTGCTGCCTTAAAGATCAGGATAGTTTTGGCCACGAATTGAACAAAAATATGGGGAGGTAAGCAATGTCAAAAATGCGCGCTCCGGTTGTTGCCGGGCAGTTTTATCCAGGCGATCCCGGTAAGCTCCGCCGAGTAGTCAATGAATATATTAGCGATGTTACCCTGCCAAAAGGAGCGGCTCCAAAAGATGCAATACCAAAAGCAATTATCGGCCCCCATGCTGGCTATATTTACTCCGGCCCCATTGCCGGATCGAGCTATGCAATTCTCGCCAAACTCAAACGCCAGCCAAGACGGGTGGTATTAATAGGTCCATCTCACTGGGCCCGAGTAGCAGGATTGGCGGCTAGTAGCGCTAAAGCTTTTGTTACGCCCTTGGGCAATGTACCAATAGATACTGAGGCTATGAAAACTATTCTCGTTTTACCCCAGGTGATAGTTCAAGACGAGGCCCATGTTCGAGAGCATTGTCTCGAGGTCCATTTACCTTTCTTACAAACGATATTCGACGACTTTGTTTTAGTTCCTCTGGTGGTTGGCGATGCTTCTGCATCAGAGGTGGCCGAGGTGTTGAAAATACTATGGGCAGGTCCAGAGACTATCATGGTAATAAGTTCTGATCTTAGCCACTATCATGATTACGAAACGGCCGTCAGGTTAGATAAGATCACCTCTCGATCGATTGAAGAACTCCGTCCTTTAGAAGAAGGTCAGGCCTGCGGGCGCAAGGCTATTAACGGTCTCTTATACTTCGCCAGACAATTGGGTTTACAACCTGAGACCGTCGACTTGAGAAATTCAGGAGACACCGCTGGACCAAAGGACCGGGTTGTCGGTTATGGAGCCTACGTATTTCGCGAATGATTTCCGCAAATCGTATCGTATATTGAAGATTCCAGCTTTACTTCTTTTTATAAGAATATTGTTAGAAGAATATTGCCTATCAATTTCCTCAATCCTTCTAAAAGAAAATCGCCACCACAGGACAAAACGATGATGCTTGCCGGACGAAGGAATTTGGGATAAAAATCGCTGGATAAATGCTGTAAGGGTGAACTGAACATCCCGTTTAATAAGTGCCTTTCTACAACCCGCAGTGATACATGCCGAAGTGGTGCGTGTTTCGCTAGATCGCGAAGCGCCCGGGTTGGCGAGAAATTAGATCATAAGCAAATTAAAAATTTTACTGCCCCTAGATGCTAATGCAGATTGGAGGCCCATCTCATGAGTAAAAGATACCGATGGCTGCTTGTAGGTATGGTTGTGCTGCTTGCCGCCATTGTCATGACCTTTTTACTGGCTGATCCGGTAATTGTTGATAGCGCGGATAATGGCGATCCACCCGATGATCCGACTGTGGCTGTTTTTGCTAAGGCTGGCTGTGCTGGCTGTCATACGATTCCTGGTGTGCCTAATGCCGTCGGATTGGTTGGCCCAGACTTAAGTGCCATTGGCCTGGAGGCCGGCGAGAGGGTGCCAGGTCTTGATGCGGAGGGCTATATACTTGAATCCATACTTGATCCCAATGCTTTCATAGCTCCTGCTTGTCCATCGGGCGAATGTCCGGCAGATGTCATGCTACCAAATTTTACAGAGCGATTGACGGACGACGAGATAAGCCTGATTGTAGATTATTTACTGACTCTGACTGGGGAAGGTGTGACGAGCGCAGTGCCCTACCAGCTTGTTCCTATCGAGATAGTGCGGCCGCCTGAGACCGAGGTGACACCTTTCGCCGAGCCACCCAATACTTACGAAGACGCCCAGGTATTACTCGGTAAATTCCTATTCTTCGATCCCCGATTATCGGGTGATGCTAATATAAGTTGTGCCACCTGTCACCAGCCCGAATATGCCTGGAGCAACGAGCTTGCTCTTAGTCCTGGATACACCGGCAATCAATATTTCCGTAATGCCCCGACCATCATGAACACGGTTTTCCAAGAGTATCTTTATTGGGACGGCCGCATGGATGGTCAAGACATGCCCACGCTAGTTAGAGATCATTTGACTGAGGCCCACTTTATGAACATGGACGGCCGGCTCATGGTCGAAAGAGTCAAGCAGGTGCCTGAATATGTGCAATTGTTTGATGACGCCTATGGCACTGGCCCTTCTTTCGGCAGAATTCTTGGCTCCATAACGGCTTACGTTCAGTCTCTTAACTCCGGCCTCTCACCGTATGACGAATATGTTAATGGAAATGATGTTGCGCTTACGGACGATGCCATTTCTGGTCTGGAACTTTTTGAAGGATCGGCCGGCTGCGCTGAATGCCATACACCACCCTATTTTTCGGACGACCAATTTTATGTCCATCATGTGCCGGATAACGACGACATTTGGAATGATCCACTGCGCCACATTGTATTCAGGCGCTTTTTTCGCCAACTTGGTGTGCCCAATTACCGGAACTTAGAAACCGACCCCGGCCAATATTCGCTGACAAAGGCCGATGAAGATTGGGGTGCGTTCCGCACCGCCCCCTTGCGTGAAGTTGGTCGCACGGCTCCTTACATGCACAATGGCATATTTGCCACCCTTGACGAAGTGCTCGAATTCTATGATGACAGTCAGGAATTAGACCTTACGGATGAAGAAATAGGGCAACTGATTGCCTTCTTGGAAAGCCTCAGCAGTGAGCCGGTTGAGGTTGAAGTACCACCCCAACCAGACTATCAACTCCGAGCTTTAGGAGATAACCGATGAGTGACGAGAATAATGACCAAGCAAAAGTCCGTTGGGACGAGAAATCCGTATCCATTCTAGGTATGGCGGCATTTGCCGGTATTTTAGGTATCGTCGCCCTGGCAACTGGCGCCTTGGCTGTTTATGTTTTTTTGAACCCACCAGAGATTCCTGAAGTAGTTGAGGTAGCCGCGCCTGTTCCCGTGGTCACCGTCGAAGCCGTTGTTGAGGACGAGTACCCATCCTTGGCCGTATTATCGCCGGTATCATTTCCTCCTGACAACCCCTATTCCCCTGAGAAAGCCGAATTAGGCAAACTACTGTTTTTTGATACCGTATGTCTGGTGATGGCAGCTTGTCTTGCAGCTCCTGTCATCCGACCAGTGATGGTAGTTGGGGCGTAGCCAGTCCAGTATCATTTGGCTATCCGGGCACCACCCACTGGCGAAACGCCTCGACAATCATCAATTCAGCTTACTACAGCAAGCTGAACTGGGATGGCGGCAAGACCAGTATCGAGAAACAAAACAAGGGTGCTTGGGGAGGGGCTGTTGCCGGCAATCTGGATTCCGGCATGGCCGAGGAAAGGCTCGCCCAAATACCGGATTATGTAAGTCGCTTTAAGGAAGTATTTGGCACGGAATATCCCTTATTCGGCGATGCCTTAAAAGCCCTAGCTACCTTTGAGCGCACAATCGTTTCTGAAAATGTACCCTTTGATTCCTTCCTCGAAGGAGATGCGAGTGCGATTTCTGAGGAGGCACAACGGGGCTATGAACTCTTTACAGGCCAAGCAGGTTGTATTGCCTGTCACAATGGCCCTTTAATCAGCGATGACACCTATCACAATACCGGTGTCCCCACTTATTCTGGTTTTGAAGACAATGCCTTAAACCAGATCACATTCCGCTACGAACAATGGGCAAAGGGTGTGACAGAAGAGATTTATGATAAGGCCACATTTGATATGGGTCTTTTTTACGTGACCAAGCTAGATGAAGATATCGGCCGTTTCCGAACGCCCGGCCTGCGAGACGCCTGTTATACAGGCCCCTACATGCACAATGGAATGCTAAATACACTTGAGGACGTCGTAGCTTTCTACAACCAGGGTGGGGGAGAATCCGAAAACAAAGATCCGCTGCTTGTTCCGCTTAATCTTACGCCTGATGAACAAGCAGACTTGGTATCTTTCCTTGAAAGTCTTTGTGGTGATTTGATCATCATCGAAGCACCTGAACTCCCACCTTATGAATCTTGGGCCAATATAGGAGGAAGTTAGATGACGGAAGAAAAATGTGATCCGACAAGCGGATTGGTTTCGCGTCGGAATTTCCTAAAGATTAGTGGCGCTACACTGGTAACGCTAACGTTGCCCGTTTATCTTCGGAAAGCTGGGCTACCCACGACGCTACAGGCGCAGCGCGTTGACTACCCGCGGCAGGTGATCGGTAAACTTAGCGAACTGCAACCGGGCACTCCCGTGGCTTTTAGATACCCCTGGGACAACGAGCTAGCTACAAATTATCTCATGCAACTGGATGAACCGGCTGGGGGTGGCGTAGGAGAAGATAATAACATCGTGGCCTTCAACGCTTTTTGTACACATCAAGGCGGACCTTTGGCCGGTCAATTTCAAACAGATATTGGTGTCGTTGGACCATGTCCCCTCCACTGGACTACTTTTGATCTCACAAGACATGGAATGGTAGTAAGCGGCCATGCAACTCAAGGTCTCCCGCAGGTTACACTCGAGCTTGATGGCGATGATATTGTCGCCACTGGTGTGATGGGCCTCATTTTTGGCTTAAACGATAATCGTGTGGACCCTAATAGCTAAGGTAGATAAGCAATTTACTTGATGGCGCAATAGTCTCGAAATATATCGTGACGACCTCTTAGGAGTATCGCATATGGCAGATGATAAATACGTTCCCCAGGATAGTGTTCCATTACCACCACCTGATGCCCAGATGCACACAACAGCATGTGATTACTGTGTTGTGGCTTGTGGTTACAAGGCTTACACCTGGCCGGTGGACGGCGAAAGTGGTGGTCCTGGAGCCGACGAAAATGCCTTCGGCATCGATTTTCCGACAGGTGTGCTTCGTCCGTGGGCAAGCCCCAATCAGCATAATATTGTGAGTGTTGATGGCCATCCCCATCATGTCGTCCTCGTTCCCGATTTTGAGTCGAGGGTTGTTAATGTGGCTGGCAATCACTCAATTCGTGGCGGCACCCTGGCTCTTAAGTGTTATAACCCGGATACGCCTACTCGTGACCGCTTGCTTTATCCCCAAATTAGAGTGAACGGTGAGCTCCAGAGGGTTGAGTGGGACCTGGCTCTTGAGGTGATGGCGGCCGTTTCCAAACACGTATTGAAAAACTATGGAGAGGCGGCCTGGGCTATGAAGACCTTCTCTTATGAATTTTTTGAAAACACCTTCGCCATTACAAAACTAGCTTTTGATTCTATTCAAACACCAGCATTTTCACCTCATGACAAACCAGGGGCGGGCAACGATACAGCAGGGGTTGATGATAGCGGGATAATTACTTTTAGTGCCAGCTACCAGGATTGGAAAGATGCGGATGTGCTGTTCATCTCTGGTACCGATCCATTTGAAACGAAAACAATCGTCTTTACGAGTTGGATGATGAACGGTCCCAAGATGATAATGACTCTTCCCCGTCGTACGGCAGGCGTGGCTTACGCCGAAGAGAATGGCGGTCTATTTCTACAAGTTGTTCCAGGTACCGATACCTTGTTACATTTGGCCATCAGTCGAATCATTTTGGAGAACGGGTGGCAAGATCAAGAATTCATCGATCGCTGGATCGCTTCAAACTGGGAAATCGAAATGGGCATGGGACGGGGCACGCGAAATACGCCCTGGCAGTGGCGTACAACGTGGGGGCAGCTGGGAACAGACTTTGACGGTTATAAAGAGTGGTTGCTAAATTATGAGCCTGCGGAGCTGGATAATGCGGCGTCGGTATCGAGTGTGCCCAAGGAAAAAATCCAGCAGGCGGCCGAAATGTTGACCGGTGCCGGTGGCGAACGACCGAAAGCATCATTTGGCTTTGAAAAGGGAAATTATTGGAGCAATAATTATCTCAATACGGCCTCTTATGCAGCCATGGGTTTACTTTGCGGAGCCGGCAACCGGCCGGGTCAGGTTATTAGCCGCCTGGGTGGTCATCAGCGTGGCTGGATGAGCGCAGCTTCTTATCCACGGGATAAGTCACCCGAAAAGTTACCCGGCAGACGTAAAATCGAACTCGACTTGGATCGTTGGGTCGAAGCAGGTCAGGTTCGTTTTGCCTGGGTAATAGGCACCACCTGGACCGGAGCTATGGCTGCTAGTCAAGAACTCGAACGCCGCTTCCGGGAATTGACTTCTGATCACCCAGCTCAAATTACCTCACTGGAGAAACAAGCCATTATCGATGCCCTCATCCAGCGTGTAGACGAGGGAGGCATGGTAGTTGTTGATTCAGACTTGTATCCTGTAAAGCCTCTGGGCACTGAGTTTGCCGACATCGTTTTGCCCGCAGCAGCTTGGGGAGAACACGATGCTGCTCGGAATAACGGGGAGAGGCGCCTAAGGCTCTATTCCAAATTCTATGATCCTCCTGGTGAAGCAAAGCCAGACTGGTGGGCTATTAGTCGATTTGCCCAAAAGATGGGTTTTGAAGGTTATGAATGGGAGGAGGATAACGACGTATTCGAAGAGGCAGCTCGTTTTAGCCGGGGTGGCCATCGTGATTATTTTGTTTTAGTCTGGCGAGCCCGGCAGTTGGGCATGAAAGGTCACGATCTGCTTAGAGAATTGGGCACCGAAGGCATCCAGACCCCGATTCGCTGGGAAAATGGAGAAATGGTCGGCACGGTTCGCCTGCATGACTCGACATTAGAGGTCGAGGCGCCAGAGCCACCAACAGTACATCATAAGTGGCTGACTCATTTTAAGACTCAGTCGGGGAAGGCCGTGCTGAATAAAAGCCCCTGGGAATTCTTCAGCGATTTTTATGAACGGATTACCCCAGACCCAGATAAGGACGAATATTGGCTAACGACCGGCCGAATCAATGAAATATGGCAGTCCGGCTTCGATGATATTCGTAAACCGTACTTAAAAAACCGCTGGCCTGACACCTTCGTTGAGATCCATACTGAATTGGCGGAACGTCACGGCATTGAAAGTGGCGATGAAGTCCGTCTTTGGAGTGATGATATTCTAGTGCAAACTGGTGGCTGGATTAAAGTTAAGGGGAATGACGCTTCCTTTACCAGTTTAATGGAGCAAGGTCTGATTAGGACTGGTCGAGGTGAGGTGCGGGCTGTCGCTATCGTTAATGAGAACGTGTTGCCTAATGTCATATTCGCCAATTTTTTGCACCCGTCCAGTCCTGCAAACTCTTTGGTTCACCGGGTTCCAGACCCCATTACAAACCGCTACCGTTTTAAGTTAGGAAAAGCTCAAATTGAAAAAACCGGCGAGTCACCGTTCAAGGATTCATTTGAAGAAATGAGTTTTAAACCACGAACGGTGACGCCCCAGAAACCGACGTAAAAATTCTGTACAGTTGTGTGACCTGAATGTTATTGGCCTCTGGTTTGGGGATTTACCTCTAGGTTTATGTCGCCGTGCGATCATGGTTCTAAGCTCTCTGATCACGAGAACACACTGTGTATTTATGTCAACTATAAACGGTCGTCCAATCTTGTCGAATTGAACAGACGTCTATTCGACAGACTGTAAACCTGGAACGATGACTTTGTCGTTTATGGTCTGACCATTTTCATCGAGGACCGGCAAGCGACGTAAGGTCTCTAGTAAATACAGACCGACATGCAGTTCATAGGAGCCCGGAGCTAGCTCTGCATTCAGAGGCACTTGGTAGGAATCCGCGACCAATTCACCAGGTTGCCACAGGCTGGTGCCAAATGTGCCTTGCTGGGGCCAACTATCAATCTGACCAACAATCTGGTCCTTCGAGTCTAATATCTGCACAAATACCGTATAGTCTTCCCCAATTGGCGCCAACGCTTGCCAGGTCAATTGAACAGGCAAGTGGCCACCAGGTTGCAATACCTTCTCCGGTACATCGACGGCAACCAAGGCAATGGTGTCGGCAAAGTTAACCAGGCCATTGCTTATAGGAACACCAGACACTTCGACCAGGCCCAATTTGCAATCATCTCGAGCGAAACTAAACCAGCCACATCGCGACTGGGAAGGAGGGTTGGCTGCGATCAGCTCGTATTCTCCGGGGGGTAGATCTGTATCGATTTGCGTTGACCATAACGTTCGACTGCTTTCAATCTGTCCAGGGGGCTGGAGGAAGTCAGCCGAATGCCAATTAATCTCACCCGATTCTTGCTGTTCTGAGACTTTTCCAGCCTCTACCAAGGCTAGGGATAACGAATCGGGGGCAACGGCCGAGCCGCCTAACAAAACTAAGAATTCCGCTTGAGGACGAATCCTGTTTTTATAGCTAGCCGCATCTAGGTAAATCGGGCCAGCCTCAATCCTGATTTCGTTAGATTCAGGTATCGATTCGTCAAATAGAGCAGGCACTTGAGCTATGGTTTGCCAGGCCAAATCTATTGCTGTGGAGAAAGGTGGTGCCAAAGCCACCTGAAGCTTAATCGTTTCGTCAGAAATTGGTTTGGGCAGGATATGATAATCTGACACAATTTCCCCAGGTTCCCAGGCGACTGTAGGGTAGGAATTGTTTGCCGGGTGTTGAACCGAGATATCACTGCTTTTCGATTCGGTCTGCCATCGAGCATAGACTTGGAGGACCTCGTCAATCTGTTCATCGGCCTGCCAGTAAAGCGTGAGGGCTGATTCTTGTGCCGCATAAGGTGATTCGGCCAGAAACTCGTAGGCCAGAAGCTTGATGGAACCAAAATTGAGGTCACTAGACATCACCTGCGAAGGCATTGCAATTTGAGGGTTCAAACTAACCTCAATCAACGGTCCCAGAGAATTCAAGTGATAAAGGCTTTCAATCCCGGGTAAGAAACGAGCCAAATATACCATCTGATCTTGGGCCAAGCGGGAATCCAATTCAAGCCGATAAGCTGTTTCATCCGCCAAAACGACAATGTCTAAATCAGGTCTAATACCTTCAGCCTGCTGCAGATAAAAAAGTGGGGGAAATTTATCACTGTCTGCCAGAATGGCAGCCTCTTGCGGCAGGGGAAGGTCTAAAACTGCTTGTCCCCAGCGAATGCTCGTCTCGTCATTGGCCTGGCTTACTCTAACAATGGTTTGATTACCGGCCGTAACCAATAAGGGGGCGAGACCGGCCAAGATAAATACAACCTCTATCAATAAGGTTTGCCGGACTCCGGGCTTAGGGAATACCAGATCAAGAGCAGCTACGATTCCAACTACCCACCACAAGGCCATAATTAGCTGGGCGGGCAAAAGGAATACTGACAAGTCGGGTATGATATAGTTGAGTGCATAAAAGACGAAACCAAGCCAAGCTAAGAGAACGATTATGCCATAACGCCACTGCCATAGGATCAGATAGGCTGCACCCACGAATATCAAGAGAAGAGTCCAGAAAAAGGTCCATTCATCGGCAAATAAGCGTCCGACAATGTCGTAACGCATGACTTCATTCAACCAGGAATTCAGCTGTAATGCCCCTTGAAAACGGCCTCCAAGCACCCAATCAATAAAACGACTCACTCCCATTGGCTCGCCATTGACGGCCGCCCAACGGATCGGTAAATAGGCATATAAGATGAATGGACCGATAAAGGCCACGAGCGCAAGCCCAATGGCTTTTATTCCCTTAAATTTCGAGTTATTAAAGCGCCCAGCCCGGTAAGCAAACCAGATGGCCAAGAGAGCGGGTGGAATCAGAATCACGGTTGTCAAGTGGTTGGTTAAACCAAGGCCTAGAACAAAAGCTAGAATCAGGGTTAACCAGAAGGAATCAATTTGAACTCGCTGGCTTATGATTAGTCGTGTCTGCTCTTTTTCCTCCCGATCAGGTGAAGTTGAATTGGCGGCATTTTGGTGTATGGATGATATGAGCTGCCAGTCACCTATTTCGCGCATCAATAGTAAGGCTGCCACGACGAAGAGAGCATGAAGGCTGTAGACTTCGGCTTGTACGGCTTGGCTCCAAAAGGTTGGCGTTAGGCCAAATAGGAAAGCCGCTAGCAAGGATGGCAATGACCACCTGGTCAATCGCCAGCCAAGTACATACAACAAGGCAACTGCCCCCAGAGCAAAAATGGCCGTAGCTAAGTTAATACGCCAGGCTACCGTGCCAAGGGGAATGAAAGTAAACGCCTTTGAGAGCAGAAGGTAGAGCGGATAGCCAGTTGGATGAACAATACCCAGTCTTGGGGCTACAACCTGAAACTCAAAGGTATCGGCCGTGCCAACGTTTTGCCCGAGCGTGACCAGATAAATAGGCAATAGGGCTGACAGTAGTAAAACAACACCCAGCCAGCGCCAGGTAGACTTTTTCACCAGTAAACGACAAATAAAGAGGACCACCAGCCAAAAGCTACAAAACAACAGGAAGCGACTTGTCGCAAGATTTACGGATCGGTCAAACAAATAAGCCAAATTCAGAGCGAAAGGCAGAAACACAACGGCGGCCGTCCAAGTCGCCATTAAAGGAGAAAGGGCTTCGCCTAAATCTTCTCCTCTTTCTTGCTCTGGTGGCCTCTGCAGTCTAGCCGCCAACCGGCGCCACGTTAGCCAGCCAGCAATGGAAAAAATGAAGCCAATAGCCAGAGCTGACATCGGCCGTCCTAGCAGATTCAGGCTGGGAAAGAAGCCTTCATACAATATCCGGCTCACAGCTAAGCCAAACAGGAAGAAAGCAAGAACCGCCACGAGTGGGGGACCGTAGCGGCCGAAGGTGCTTGAACCTTCCAAAGTTGATTCCTGGTTCTCCATTACAGGCAAAATGTATCACGGACTTTCGCGAAACCAAATCTGTCGAGGTCAATAGGTGGGGTTTGCCAAGTGCCCGGTCGTATTCTGCTAAACAAATACTTTGAATGAATCAAACAGCTTTGTTCGAAAAAGAAGTGCACCAACTAAACAGAAATTAGAAAAAAACCGCGCGCCCAGCCTATGGTCGCTTGCCGTTTAATAACCGCTCATGTTACACTTTCTCAGATGTCCACAGGTTATCACTAAGTCTCGTCTTCATAACTGACCTGAAACTATGTTTGCAAATATTGCCTTCTTTATAGACGGATACCAGTGGTCTTGAAGGATGTTCGAGGGTAAGCGGTAATCATTTCCCCAACTTTTAGCTGGTTGTGACGAGATTGAGAGTGATCAGCTTATTTTGCTTTTCTCCGGCATAGAGATTCCGGAAATGAATTAGTTCAGTACTTGGAGTAGAAAAGGAGGTTTCAATGATTTTGGCTGGCTTATCGCCTACGTTACTAACTGCTTATTTACAGGATGATTCCGGTCTTCTCAGTTTTTTCACTCTTACATTTACTTTGGTTTGTGCTGCTGCCGGTCTTTTTTTCGTTGGTCTTCTTCTTGCCGGTCTTTGGATGATATTTGATAAAGCCGGCCAAAAAGGCTGGAAAGCTATCATCCCAATTTATAATATCTGGGTTCTTCTGGAAATAGTTGGCAGACCAAAATGGTGGATAATTCTTTTCTTTATCCCCGTTGTTAGTTTCATAATCGAGATAATTGTCGCCTTAGATTTGGCCAAATCCTTTGATAAGAGTGTTTGGTGGGGCATTGGCTTGATCATTCTCCCCTGGCTATTTATCGTAATCCTTGGTTTTGGCGAAGCTCAATATTATGAGCCGGCTGGCGCCAAGTAGTATTCAACTTCCTTAGATAATGTCTCTGAATAGTGCCTGCCTTTGTTAAGTAGGCACTTTTTGTCTAATTCTGACCGGCAACAGTTCATATTGAACGTATCGGCGAATACTCCTTACGGTTATTTGTAACTTGTACTTCCCTGCTAACGTAGAGTTGATAATGCACGAGATGCCCAATGACTAGAAATAAGAATGATCACTTGAACTACCATATCGATACGTTGGCCGTTCATGCTGGTGTAAGGCCGGACCCAATGAGTGGGGCCATCATGACGCCTATTTACCAAACCTCGACTTATGTCCAAGATGATGTAGGTCAACACTTGGGATACGAGTATTCCCGTACTGATAACCCGACAAGGAGCGCCCTGCAGGAATCATTGGCTGTATTGGAGGGGGGGCAATTTGCCTTAGCCTTCGCTTCGGGTATGGCGGCCATCGACACCCTATTGCGCTTGATACGACCCGGCCAACATATCATATCTGGAGATGATGTTTATGGGGGTACTTTTCGCCTTTTCGACAAGGTCCTGGCCAACTACGGTCTGGATTTTACTTTTGTCGATGCTTCCAATCCCGGTGAATTTACCCGGGCAGTGAGACCGGAAACTAAGCTGGTTTGGCTGGAAACGCCGACCAATCCAATGCTCCGCTTGGCCGATATCAAGGCAATAGCTGATATAAGCCATGAGGCTGGAGCCTGGTTAGGCGTAGATAACACCTTCGCCACGCCTGTATTGCAAAAACCTCTAGAATTTGGGGCGGATTTTGTGATCCATAGCACCACAAAATATTTGGGCGGTCATTCTGACGTCGTCGGCGGGGCCATTATCTTGAATGATGAAAATGCTTACAGTGAGCTGAAATTCCTACAGAATGGAGTCGGTGCTGTTCCCGGACCGATGGATTGTTTTCTTACCTTGCGAGGGATAAAGACTCTGGCGCTGCGAATGAAAACGCATTGCGAAAACGCGATGAACATAGCCGAGTTCTTAAACGGTCATCCGGCCGTGGCTCAGACTATCTTTCCTGGTTTGCCGGCTCATCCTCAACACGATCTTCTCGAAAGACAGATGAGCGGTCCCGGAGGTATGGTGTCCTTTATGCTAAAAGGGGGTGAAGTCGCCGCCCGAGCCGTTGTACAAAAGACAAAACTCTTTACCTTGGCTGAATCTCTTGGCGGTGTCGAGTCACTCATCGAGTTGCCGGCTCTTATGACCCATGCCTCAGTAGCCGATTCGCACTTGGCTGTTGATCCAAGCTTGGTCCGTCTATCAGTTGGGATTGAACATGCCGAGGATCTGATCTCTGACCTCGATCAGGCCTTCTACAAGCTGTAGAAAGCAAGGATTGATGAATTTGTCGACCTTTGGCATTGTTAGCATTCCAGTAAGTCCTCACTCTATCTGATATACTCTATCCAGCATGCAGCGTCTAAAGAATTTTTTCGATTTCGCTCTTGGGGTCGGCAAGAAATTTGCCGACGATAAGGCTACCCGCCTGGCAGCGGCACTGGCCTATTACATGATGTTTTCGTTAGCTCCCTTACTGGCAATTTTGGGCGGCATCGTTGGCCGATTCCTGGACGAAGCGATTACCCAAGAAGAGCTATCTGGTATTGTCGAGTTAATCGTCGGTGAAGATGCGGCTCTATTTCTATTGAGTCTGATCGATGGGATATCTGCCCCATCGACCTTTACTATCGCCACACTCATAAGTCTGGGAATCTTATTTTGGGGCGCTTCCAACCTCTTTCACCACCTTAAAGAAACGCTCAATATCATTTGGGGGGTTAGGCTGGCGCCTGGTCGTCAGGGGATCATCGCTTTTGTAAAAGGGCGCCTTCTTGCTTTTGGTGCGGTAATCTTTGTTGGTATTCTAATTATTGCCTTTTTCATTATTAATACTTTGGCTGCTTATATTGTGACTTTTTTTGCTGAAATTATTCCCAGCATGGCTGAGCTCGTGCCGGGGTTAGTCGAACAATTCCCCGATTTTTTCGAGACGGCGGAGCAATTCTCGACGCAAGTATTACCAGTTTGGCGACTGGTGGAGATTGTGCAATTTATCGTTGCCTTTATTGTCGTGTTGGTACTTCTAGCGTTGATCTATAAGTTCTTGCCTGATGTGGAGATTGCCTGGCGAGATGTAACGATTGGCGCCGCCTTCACGGCCGGTTTGATCACCTTGGGGACCATCGGCCTAAGTATCTATTTCAGGCTAACCACGGTTGGATCTCTTTATGGAGCAGCCGGGACTATCATGATAATTTTGTTATGGTTCTATTACACGGCTCAGATGTTTCTGGTTGGAGCAGAGTTTACAGCACAATATGCAACCAAGTATGGTTCTCAAATCCATCCGTCCGAGAATGCCATAGCGTTCGAGTTAGTGGTGGATCCGCATAATGGGAATGAGGCAGCCCAAGAAGTCGACGAAGCGCATTCAGAGGAAGACCATCAGGTACAAGACGAAAAAGTATGATGCTTGGCTGTCAAACCGGCCAAAATATTAATCTCAGACCGAAAATGGCCGTAAATAAAAACTGGCCAAATAGCTATCTGGTTCATCACCCTTTCTACCTTAACTTTAGTGCATATCATGTTTACTAGCCGGTTTGGGCCACATAGACGATCCATTCCGACGCATCGTAAAGTGATAGACCATCCCAGGCTGGATAAACCTCTACACTGGCAAAACCCGCCTCGAGCATCATTTGTTTCATCCCGTCAACGGCGTAAGTCTGATCACACAGAACGATTTCCTCTAACAAACCACCGTCGAGTTGCAATATATGAAACCTTTCAATCGAGATGGCTTCTTTCTCTAGCCAGAAGCGCTCACCCAGATGCAGGAAAGGCCTGTTTCCCCACAAGCCCTTGTCATCAAAAAACCACCAACTAGTTTCTTCCTTGTCAACCTTGTTCTGATCTAACAATTCAACCACTAATTTTCCGCCTGGCTTAAGTGTTTGGGCCAATTGTTCCAGGAGATGGCGGGCTTCAGATACTGGAAAGACCGCCAGTTGGCCATACAGAAAAATGGCGGCGTCGAAACGATGGTGCTCATAGCTCGCGGTTCGAATATCTTGCTCTTCAAACGTGCAATATTCGCTTACGTCTTCTCTGTCGGCCAGCCGACGTGCATGCTGGATAGCCGCCGGGCTAAAATCCACACCCATAATTTTGCTACCTCTCTTGGCAAGTTCCACCGCGTACAGGCCTGGCCCGCAGGTAACATCGATGATCTGGGAAAATCGCCGCAGCTCTAGCTTGGTCCAAAGCCAATCCACAATCAGTTTTCTCTCTTGAGATTGGCGGCTGGCGGCACCATGACTCTCGTCCAAATGCTCTTTCAACATACGTTCTGAAAAATCCGGGTTGGACCAGGGTAAATTGCCTCCGTTTGACCAGGGTTGGGGGCGATTTGGCCGTCGATAGATACGCCAAAGGGCATTGACAAGATTCTTTTGTGATTTATCCATGGGATGATTATAGCGAATGAGCCTCTGCTAAACCCCCTGGTAACCACCATGAAAGCACGTTAAACTGGAGCAGCATTGACTTTGATGGGATCTGAATGAGGACGGCCGGATAATCATGTTTGATAGCTTGCCTGGGTCGAGAGCATCAGAACGTTGGCAGCGACAATATCACCCCATACCAGTTGTGGTAGCGATAATCGGCCAAGAATTATTTGACGAAACAAATGGTTCGGCTCAAGATTCGTTTCTGCTTATTCGCAGAAACAGCGAACCATATAACCAGGCTTGGGCGTTGGTCGGTGGAAAATGGGATTTTGGTGAAACATTGGCCCAAGCTGTTGAGAGGGAAGTAAGAGAGGAAACCTCTCTTAAAACCAAATTCACCTCGCTCCAGGGTATTGTGAGTGAACGCATGGCATACACGGAAGCAGCAGAAGGAAAATCAGCCCACTTCTTATTATTCGTTTGCCGTCTGGAGTCAATAGAGGGCCAGGCTGTTGAACAAAGTGAGGGAGAGGTGGCCTGGTTTACAAATCAGGAAATAGAAAGGCTACAATCGGTAGGAACCATTATTCCAAGTGACTATCTCATGCTCAAGCAATTTAGTGACTCTCATGTGCTTGCCTATCATGAAGCTGATATGGTATCAGGTGAGGCTGACCACATCTCCGGTCTTGTCCGCTTCGAGCAGATTGAGTAACGATGCCCTTACTCCCAGGCCAGATTTTAAATAAGCGTTATCGTATCATCCACCTGCTAGGAGAGGGGCCCTACGGAGCAGTCTACCGCGCTTGGGACACCAAGAATTTGCAGGACGTTGCTCTGAAGGAATATCTAAATACCTCTTCAGAGATTCAACGCTTATTTCGCCAAGAAGCAAGCCGCCTCGCCCATTTGAAACACCCTCAGCTTCCGTCCTTTCATGATTATTTCAGCCTGGAAACGTCTGGTCAATATCTGATCAGTGATTATATCGATGGCATAGACCTTCAAAGTTTGCTTGATCAGTATGGGCCATTTCCTTCTGAGATGATCATTGCTTGGTTGCAAGCTGTTTCGGTACCACTCAAATATCTGCACGATCAGGACCGACTGCATCTCAATATCAAACCGGCCAATATCCGACTCACGCCAACAGACGAGGTATTCCTTGTTGACACAGGATTACCTGGCTTAGGAATAAACCCAGGTACCAGCGGCTATGCCTCTCCGGAACAGCAAAATAGAAGCGAGGTAACCGTTGCCAGCGATATTTATGGCCTGGGTGCCACTTTGTATAATCTGTTAACCACCCACCTACCTCCAGATGCCCTACATCGAGAGAGTGGGCTCGAGGATCTCATTCCTGCCCGCGAAGTAAACGCAGATATCGAACCCTATCTTTCATTAGTAGCTAACAGGGCCTTGGATCTGCGACCCGATGTTCGATACCAGAAAGCTGAAGAATTTTCCCAGGCCTTAGAACGTCCAATCGGCAGGCCATTGGGCTCTTCCGAAATACCGCTACGAACGTCACCTAAGTACCCGCCGGCCACACCGCCACAGTTGCCAAAATCAAGGCGGAAGCAGATCGAACAGCGCACTATCATCGGACTAGCCGGAGCGTTAATCCTGATTGTTGGACTATTTGTTGGCGTTACATTGGCCAGCCGGACGCCCACTGCGCAAGAAGCTCAAGTGGAAGCTACGGCGACGATACGCTCTCAGATTATTGCGGCCTTGACCGCTATTACGACAGTTACCCCATCTCCTTTTCCCAGTTCGACGCCTATCCCTACGCCTGAGCCCCTTGTAGATGAGCTGACCCAGGCCAGGATGATATATATGCCCGGAGGTATCTTTCGCATGGGGGCTGATGAAGGGAAACCTGATGAAGCGCCATCACACCTTGTACGTCTCGATTCCTATTTTATTGACGAAACTGAGGTTACGAATGGACAATACCGGCTTTGTGTAGAGGATGGTTCCTGCACTCCACCTAGCCGACCGGGAGCTACATACCATCCGGCTTATTTTGGCGAGCCAGGGTTTGACAATTTTCCTGTTATCTTCGTGAATTGGTTTGATGGGCATGGCTATTGTGCCTGGCGAGGTGCTCGATTGCCAACTGAAGCGGAGTGGGAACGAGCCGCCGGTTTCGATCCGACGATGGCCATAAAATACGCTTATCCGTGGGGAGATATATTTGACGGAACATTGCTCAATTTTTGCGATGTAAACTGTACTATTGACGACCGAAATACCAACTATGACGACGGACATCGAGATACAGCAGCGGTCGCATCGTTTCCAAATGGGGCCTCCATTGTGGGTTTGTATGACATGTCGGGTAACGTGATGGAGTGGGTGAATGATTGGTACGATCCTCGATTTTACGCCGGATCCACCGATACCAATCCTCTCGGTCCGCTCGAGGGGCAGTTTAAAACTGTCCGGGGAGGCTCTTGGCTCTCGTCAGCGGATGAAGTCCGGGTAAGTGGACGAGGTTCTTATGATCCCAGCGTAAGCAGAGCCCACCTGGGATTTCGTTGTGCAATGACTGCACCTTGACATAAAGCGACAGGATAATTGATGACGATAGAAACACGAAATCAAAGTAACTCAGAAGAGCTGGTTGGTACAGTTAAGCTGTATCATCGACATCTCATTGTATGTACAGGCTCAGAAGACTGGGCCGCCCGAATTGAGAACGATGGTGATTACTTGCAGGATTTAGCTCAGGCCATCGCTAGGGCGGCCGAACAGACCGATGGCAAAGTGAAGTTAACAGCATGTGATGAAATAAGTCTGGGTCACTCGGCCGATGGTCGAATAGCATATGATATATTGGTTTTTCCAGATTGCTTGCGCTACGAAAATGTCCATCCGTCAGACTTTGCTGCGTTAATCGAAGACCATCTCATCGGTAACCGGCCTTCGGATCGTTTGCCATTTACTTACTTTGATGAAAGTTATGTATTTGTTTGCTCTCATGGGAATCGGGATGATCGTTGCGGTCAATGTGGTCCACCCTTGGTCGATCGTTTTAGAGCCGAGCTGGAAACTCGAATGTTATCAGAGCAGATACATGTGAGAAAAGTCAGCCATTTAGGTGGCCACGCCTATGCCGGCAACGTCCTGATTTATCCCGGGGGTCATTGGTATGGTTATGTGACGCCGGCCGATGTCCCTCTTCTGATAGATACCCATTTGGTAAATCATCGGATTACTAAATCTTTGTGGCGTGGTCGAATGGGTTTATCGCCAGAGGAGCAGTTGGCCCAATATGCGGAAGAACGGTTGGAATTCTGATCGTGGCTTCTGGGCAACATGAACATCAGCTAACAGCCGATGACCCGGCAGCTAGAAGGATGCCAGTTATTATCGGCCGTCTCCGCCAGGCTTATCCGGATGCGGCATGCGAATTGCTTCATGAGGGTCGATTCCAACTACTTGTAGCAACGATGTAGCAACGATACTGTCAGCTCAGTGTACTGACCTGCGAGTTAATCAGGTGGCTCAATACTTTGTCCCTTTAATTCCCCTGTTGCGCGTAGTTGGCGTTTTTGGGAAAACACATCGGATTCTCAGGCTGCCGCCAATCTGATGTGGTCCCTTAACCTATAAAGCGAGTCAATCCGAAATAATTCACTTGTTATCTGAATCCCCCCCCTTTTACTTAGAGTAATTAGGAGAAGTTGATCATTGAAAGGGGACTAATTTCCTAGGCGTATTTTTAGTCACCCTTGTTACTCTGTTAGAGTGAATAGGGCACCGTTAGGAGCCGGAATTGATCCTATGGCGCAGCTCGAATTGAAATTTTCATTTTCTGGAGTATAGTAAGTATGGCCATTTCCGTTGATGGTTTTGTATCCCGTCTTAGGAGGGAAAATGGCGTGGACTTGGTTCATGACGAGTCTCGAAATGATTTCCATTCTGGCGGGTACGATAGTTTAGTAAGACTTAAAGAAGTCACTGGCGGCGGAATACCAGATGGCAATGGAGCTGCTGTGGATAGGCAGTTTGTTCTCTTTGAGGATGTTGATCCAGAGTATGTGAAGCAAAGTAATTCTGGATTAGCAGCCGTACATCAAGTCGCGGTGCAAATCCAACAGCGACGTTCGCCGGGCATTGTAGCCCAAACTGTGCTCCAGATCCTTGAGCAGACGCTCGGTTTCGAGCGGAGCGCCGTGCTATTGGTCGATCGTAGTACGGGGCGGTTACGACCCCTTGCCCTCAGCCAGACTGGCTACGGAGCCAACTTTGCCGAAGCTTATAAGACCTTCACCGAATCACATGATCTGCGCATTGACACAGGTATAGTAGGCACAGTCTTGCAGGGAGGGAAGTCTATCCGCACGGGCAATGTGTCGGCGTCATTTCCTCACTGGCAGTCGCCTGCTGGTTCATATTCGGTAATATGCGTGCCGATATTGGTTGAAGGATTAGCTATTGGGCTTATCTATATTGAGAGTGACCAGTTCAATAAGTTTGAGGATCCAGACCAACAAGTGCTGGAGGTGATAGCCAGTCAGTTGGCAATGGCTCTGCAAAATGCCCATTTGTTTTCCCGAATGTATGATGAAAAAAAGCAGCTTGGGGCCAAAGATATAGGTGAAATGGCGGCTGCTGATCCAGAAGCCAATGAGGCGCTTCTAAGGGCCGAAGCGCGATCAAGGGCCATGGTTAAGGAATTGCGGGCTCAATGAAGAACTAAATGCGTTCAATCATACAGTTGCCCATGATTTGAAGAACCCGCTTTCCATTCTGCTCGGTTTCGCTGAAGTCTTGTTCCAGGATTACAAAGGTGGAAAGGATGAGGTTTTAGAACAAGGAATTCGAGTTATCCTGGAAAATGGGCGGCGTTTGGAAAATATTATCAATGAGTTGCTCTTACTGGCCGAAGTAAGAAAATTAGATGAGATCAAGGTTGAGTCACTTGACTCGGCCAGCATTGTAGTCGAAACCAGAAGACGACTGAGCAATTTAATTGGTGAATACCGGGCTGAAATTGTCGTGCCGGCCGCTTGGCCGGTAGCGGTTGGCCATAGCCCTTGGGTCGAAGAGATTTGGGTAAATTACTTGAGTAATTCTATCAAGTATGGGGGTACGCCGCCTAGAGTTGAGCTTGGAGCAATGGTCTTGTCTAATGGCATGGTGCGATTTTGGGTTCGAGACAATGGACCAGGGATTTCCGCTGAGGATCAACAACGCTTGTTTGTGCCCTTCACCCAGCTTAAACAAGTAAATACCAAGGGACATGGCTTAGGCCTGTCTATCGTTCAACGTATAACGGCCAAGTTGGGTGGACAAGTCGGTGTAGAGAGTAAAGTCGGTGCGGGTAGCTTATTCTGGTTTACTCTACCTATGGCCGAATAGATAGTTAAATTCCCTAATCTTAACTAAACTCCAAGACGAATTATCATCACAAGATGTGCTTGGATCCCCTCTAGGACGAAACAAATCTTCATCACGTTGGATCTTCTTGCTTCGGGCTAATCGATCTCAGGTTATCAGTCGCCTCAGTAAAAATGCGGGTATAATACGCTACTCGCGGAAAACCGATAAAGACCCGATTAGACTTCGATCTTTCCGTTATCTTGAAGTTTCCACCCCATTCGGAGGAACAATGCAGCTTTTCAATGCGCTCTCTCAAAACTTTGAGAAATTCGAGCCCGAAGGTGATGCAGTTACTATTTATGTGTGTGGCATCACACCTTACGATACAACCCACGTAGGACATGGTTTTACTTATGCTTCCTTTGACATATTGATTCGCTACCTGGAATACCTTGGCCATCAAGTTCGTTATGCCCAAAATGTAACTGATATTGATGATGATATGCTGCGTCGGGCCAGTCAGCTTGGAGAGGATTGGTGGTCTCTGGGCAATCAATGGACCACCCACTTTATAAAAGATAATCTTGCTCTTAATCTTCGACCGCCTGAATATTTGCCTAGAGCCACTGACGTTATTGATGAGATCATCTCAGCTGTGCAAACTCTGGTCCGTGTGGGAGTTGCCTACGAATCAAATGGCAGCATATATTTCAATATTGCCAAGGATCATGAATACGGAAAATTAAGCCGTCTTTCCCTTGACGAAATGTTGCCTATCGCTAGTGAACGTGGCAACAATCCCGATGATCCCAATAAGGTAAATCCGTTGGATTTTGTTCTATGGCAAGCACAAGTAGATGGCGAACCGGCCTGGAATAGCCCTTGGGGACCAGGACGCCCCGGTTGGCATATTGAGTGTTCGACTTTATCTAGCAAATTCCTTGGACTGCCCATAGATATTCACGGCGGAGGCGCCGATCTGATTTTTCCCCATCATGAAAGCGAAATAGCCCAGGCTGAATTTTCCAATGATATGGAGCGATTTACGCGATTCTGGATGCACATTGCAATGGTTCATTATCAGGGTGACAAAATGAGCAAGTCGTTGGGGAATCTAGTTATGATCCGTGATCTTCTGGATGAGGGGTACAAGTCTGATGCAATTCGCCTTTGTTTAGCTAATCATCACTATCGATTTCCATGGAAATTCACCGTCGATGATCTGAATCGCGCCGCCGAATTGGCAGAAGAAATTCACCAGGCGGTATTAGTGGAGGGTGGACAGGACCAGTTTGTGGATCCTTTGCCGACTGAAGAGGCATTTAGGTCGGCAATGGATGACGATTTAAATGCCCCCACAGCGCTCCGAGCCTTGTCAGATTTAGCTAGGACAATCATTGTCGCAGCAGATGCCGGCAGTGATGTCTCGAAAGCTCAGGAAATTCTGCGCAATTTGGCAGGCATCCTCGGCCTGCGCCTGGATCAGCAGGTCCAACCAAAGGTGGTTGATGGTTGGCGCCAGCATCAGCGACGTTTTACTGATTAAAATTGGCGGTACTCGGACAATCCCACTGTATTCTTTCCGATAAAACTGAGAGATGTTGCCCCCATATCATTGATGTATTTTTTTCACAACGAATCCTTCTGTCATAGTACTCTGGTATATGTATTCATGCTGTGTAATAGGAGAATTGGAGATGATAATGAGGATGCTGGCGCGTAAGAATATCATTATTGTCTTGTTGGCCATCTTGGTGGCTGTTCCAGCTATCGCTTTGGCCCAAGATACCGATACAGACCAACCTATCACAGAGTGCAATCCAGCTGCCCAACGCATAGTTGCTCAATTCGATGTCACTTGTGAAGATGTGTTGGCCCAAGTGAATGATGGCTATGGCTTTGGCCAGATCATGAAAGCGCTTTATGTCATAGATAGCGGCTTTGCTTTTGATGGCACCTGGCAACAACTAATGGTTGCTCAAGAGTCGACAGGCATCGGTTGGGGCCAGTATAAAATGGCCCTGCGTCTCGGAGTGGATAAAGCAAGCCCTGACCAATTACTTCAGTGGAAGCAGTCGGGACTTGGCTGGGGTCAAATTAAAAAAGCTATCGCCATCGCCGGTGTTTCCGACGAGACCGATGTCGTCGATGTGATTTCTATGATGAAAGACGGTATGGAATGGGAAGCGATTCGCGACCAGCTAAATCTGCCACAAGGTAAGCCGCCTTGGGCGGGTAACGGTAAATTTAAGACTGACGGAGGGCCTCCTGGCTTATCTGGCGTCAAAGGTAGGCTCAAACAGGGCAAACAAACGGGCCCCCCCGAATGGGCCAATAGCGACAAGGGTACCAGTGAGGATCAGTCTCCTTAAATTAGCTTGTTTTCCAATATTTGCGGTAAATAGTTGTGATTAGGGGACGCTGAATCGGGCGTTTTCGGTTTTTTATCCATGCCTGGATGAGCGACACGATTAGGGTAGTGAGCCACACGGTCAGATGATAAGGTTCGGCCTGGCTTTAACGCTGGCGATTGATGCAAATCTTGTTCACTTTTTCCAGGAGAGACAGGAATGTTCATCGACCTTGTAACCGGCTTTATGTTATAATTAGCGCCGCAATTTTTGTTTTACACCTATACAGCCGTCAACTCTTTTTAAGGGTTGGCGGCTGATGGCTAAATAGGAGATGTTACACAGGATGCCTATGCTTCAGAAACTAAGCTTCCAAGACATGATTCTTACTTTCCTGAACTATTGGAAGGAACAAGGTTGCCTCATATGGCATCCACATAATGTACAAGTTGGGGCAGGCACGATGAATCCAGCCACCATCCTCCGTGTGTTGGGTCCCGAGCCCTGGAATGTGGCTTATATTGAGCCCAGCATACGACCTGACGATGGTCGTTTTGGCGACAATCCAAATCGGATGCAACAGCATTATCAGTTACAGGTCATTTTGAAGCCAGATCCTGGAAATCCACAGGAATTGTACCTGAAGAGTCTTGAAGCAATCGGTATCAATATAAACGAACATGATATACGTTTTGTAGAGGATAATTGGGAGCAACCTGCCTTAGGTGCCTGGGGTCTAGGCTGGGAAGTTTGGCTAGACGGTCAGGAAATTACCCAGTTCACCTATTTCCAACAAGCTATGGGAGCCAATCTTGACCCTGTGTCGGTAGAAATCACTTATGGACTAGATCGTATTGCTTTGGCATTACAAGATGTAAATAGCGTCTGGGAACTCGATTACGGCGCTGGAACTGTTTATGGTGATCTGTTGCTCCAAGCGGAGATCGAGCATTGTCGCTATTATTTTGATGAAGCTGATGTTGAAGCTTTGCGCCATATCTATGATCTTTATGAGAAGGAAGCCGAACGTTCGCTTGCTGCCGGATTGATAACACCGGCTCACGATTTTAACCTTAAATGCTCTTGGTTGTTCAATGTAATGGATACAAGAGGGGCCGTTGGAGTAACCGAGAGGGCAAACTATTTTCGCCGGATGCGGAATGTGGCCCGTCAGGTTGCCATCGCCTATCTAGAACAGCGCTTGAGGCTTGAATATCCATTCATGGACAATGAAAATTGGTCTACACCTGCCACGCAACCACTAATACCAGCAACTGGTTCAGGGCAATCTGATTTGCCGCAGGCATTTGTATTAGAAATTGGCAGTGAGGAGTTACCCGCGAATGACCTGTCATCGGCCTTAGAGCAATTGCGAGCGACCGTACCTGAGTATTTGGCGGATCTGCGCCTTGATTTCCAGGGTCTTGAAGTACGCGGTACGCCACGCCGCCTCGCTATTATCGTCCATAATCTGTCGGCAAAACAGAGTGATTTTGAGATGCAGGTAAAAGGACCGCCCGCTAATAGAGCTTTCGATCCGGCCGGCAATCCGACGCAGGCAGCCATAGGATTTGCCAGAAGCAAGGGCCTTAAGCCAGCCGATTTGCAAATCGTAACCGAAGGAGACAGAAGTTACGTCGCAGCCACTGTAAGCGAGCAAGGAAGGCCAGCACAGCTAGTATTGTCGGAAACGCTAGCCGACCTTATAGCAGGAATCAAATTCGAAAAAAGCATGCGTTGGAATAGTAGCAATATTGCTTATAGTCGACCGCTTCGCTGGTTGGTAGCTTTATATGGATCGGAGGTCGTCCCCTTCACGTTTGCTGGCGTTAATAGCGGCCGAACAAGTCTAGGCCTTCGACTTCATGGCTCACCTGATATCGTAATTGCGAAGGCGGACCGCTACCTGGATGAAATCGCTGCAAATTTCGTGGTTTTGCAGACCAGTGAACGAAAAGCCATTATTACAACCGCAGCTGCCAACTTGGCTGAAGAAAAAGGGGGGATTATTCGCGAGGATCCTATCTTATTGAATGAAGTGGCGAATTTGATTGAGCAACCTACGCCGCTGCGAGGGCGATTTGAGGAGCGTTACCTGAAATTACCCCCAGAAGTTCTGGTTGCCGTCATGAAAAAACACCAGCGCTACTTTCCGGTTTATAAACCTGATGGCCAAAACCTGTTACCCTTTTTCATTACCGTGCGTAATGGCGATGCCCAACATTTAGACCTAGTCCGCTCAGGGAATGAGCATGTGATTCGGGCTCGATTTGCTGATGCAGAGTTCTTTTACGCCAAAGATACAGCAAAAAATTTGGACGATTATCTCGCGGAATTGGATACATTAACATTTCAGTCGGATCTCGGCTCGATGTTTGATAAGGTTGGCCGATTGAAAGAGCTCACATTGTTGGTAGCTGATATGCTGGAATTGACACCGGAAGAAAAAACAGTGGCTGTTCGCGCTGCGGAATTGTCCAAAGCTGATCTGGCTACCAGTATGGTTGTAGAAATGACATCGCTACAGGGCGTAATGGGTGGACACTATGCGATGCTAAATGGTGAGTCGCAGGAAGTGGCTGAGGCAATCACCGAACAGTATGATGCTGTGAGCAAGACGCGACCTGGTCTCGCCCTGGCTCTCTCTGATCGGCTGGATAGTCTACTGGGCCTCTTTGCGGCCGGATTAGCCCCTAAGGGTTCCAATGATCCCTTCGCTTTACGCCGGGCAGCGATCCAGATTTTGGAGAACTTGATTGCCAATGAGGTTCAGTTCGATTTACGTCGTGCCCTGAGGTCGGTTGTGCCTCTGATACCCATTCCGACTGATGAACAAACAGTAGAACAAGTGCTTCGCTTCATCAATAATCGATTAGAGATTGTGCTTCTCTCAGATGGTGTGCGAACATCTGTCGTTCGGGCGGTCATAGCAGAGCAAGGCCATAATCCCTATGCCGCCTATGTGGGGGTATCAGAATTAAGTGAGGCCATGCAGCAGGAACGGTGGCCTGATCTGTTGAATGCTTATGCTCGAAGTGTGCGTATTGTTCGAGAAATGCCGGCCTATGATCTGCGACCTGAGTTATTTTCATTACCTGAGGAAAAGGAACTTTGGCAAGCCTATAAGCAGGCCAAGCATAATATGCAGGGAACCGTGTCAAGTTTCGTGACAACATTAGAGGATTTAGAACCGGCGATCACCCGCTTTTTTGATAACTTACTGGTGATGGATGAGACGAATTTATTAGGCATAATCGAGTGGCCTTATTGCAGCAGATCGCTGGATTAGCCCAAGGTGTCGTTGACTTCTCCAAGCTAGAAGGATTTTAGACCATTTGTTTTAGATTAGATATAATATAGACTATTCAACCACCCTGCTCTCAATAGCATCGTATATAGTGACGGTGGAGCCTTTTGCACAGGGAATTCCGATATGACAAAACGGATGCCTAAGTTTAAATTTTAGCTAATGAGTGTAACCGACGATATAAAGAGCCGCCTGGATATTGTGGACATCGTTTCTGAGCATGTGCCACTTCGGAAGTCGGGAACTTCCTTAACTGGATTCTGCCCATTTCATACCAATACTAGAACACCGGCGTTCGTCGTCTTCCCTAATACTCAGACTTGGCGTTGTTTCGGTGCCTGCGCCGAGGGCGGTGACGTCTTCTCCTTTGTTATGAAGAAGGAGGGGTGGGAATTCAAGGAAGCGCTGTCTGTTCTGGCAAAGCGAGCGGGCGTGGAATTAAAACCATTGAGCCAGACCCAAAAAAAACAACAAGCGATTGAAGATAAGCTAGGAGACATTCTCGTCGCCGCGGCGGACTACTACCATCAGTTACTCCTCCATGCTCCGCAAGCAGAAGAAGCACGCCATTATATCTCCGAGCGCGGTTTGAGCGACGAAACGCTAGATACTTTCAAGATTGGATATTCGTTAAATTCCTGGGACGCCTGTCGCCATCATTTCAGCTTACAGGGCTATGACGACGAGGATCTGATTGACGCAGGGCTTCTTACTCATAACGAGCAAAAGGGAACCCGGTATGACCGCTTCCGTAATCGACTTATGATACCGATTCGGGCTGTAAATGGTCATACCGTTGGTTTTGGAGCACGCACCTTGGATCCTGACGGCCTTCCAAAATACCTAAATTCACCACAAACACCTGTTTTTGACAAAGGCCGGCTCTTGTTTGGACTTGATTTAAACCGGCGTGACATTCGTCAACTACGCCAGGCAGTCATCGTCGAAGGTTACATGGACGTGATGCAAGCTTGGCAAGCCGGATTTCGAAATGTGGTGGCCCAGATGGGGACAGCTCTCACTGAATCTCAGCTAGGGCTCTTGAAACGATATAGTAAAAGGTTTGTCCTTGCCTTAGACTCCGATGCCGCTGGTGCCCAAGCCACGCTACGCAGCTTACAGGTCGCTCGCAACGTGTTGGAAAGAGAATCTGATGTGCGATTTGACGCCCGGGGATTAATACGTCATGAGGGTCGTTTAAAGGCTGATATTCGTATCGTTAGTCTGCCGGAAGGAAGTGATCCGGATCAAATCATAAGAAGTAGTCCAGAGCTATGGCCTAAAATGATTGAGCAAGCGAAACCGGTCGTAGCCTATGTGATTGACGTGGCTACCGAGGATCTGGATTTGACCGATCCCAAGGCTAAAACGGCCGTGGTCCAGCAAGTGTTGCCGCTCATTGAAGACGTTGTTGATCCTATTGAGCGAGAACATTATCGGCAGCTGTTAGCCCGCCGATTGAAGTTGGATGAAAGGATATTGCATCAGGTAACCATTCCGGCTCGACAAAAGCGAGAACGCCCGGGCAAAGCGGTTTCCACGACCAAATCATCTGAAAAGAGTTCAGAGGTCATTGATTTGTCAGTCTTACTCCGAGGCAGTCATGATGCCAGCGAGATGCAAAGAGCGAATTTTCTACGCCAATGTATGACCTATCCCCAAATCATAATGCTGGTAAACAAAAAGCTTGCCCAAAACCAGCAGGAGATCGTATCAGCAAGCGATTTTTCTAGACCTGACGACCGTGTTCTTTGGCATCGTTTATACCAGCTTCAAGGACGTTGGACGGTTGTCACGGAGGGCGAATTGTGGGATAGTCTGGATGATGAGCTTCTTCGTGAAAGAATCCAGACTCTTCTGGACTTACCCGAGACACCGGAGTCAGAGTTGGAGCGCTTGCCGAATCGTTTGGTGATATCTATCCTAGATTGGCGTCTTGAGCGCGTAAGGAGCTTGATTAACGAGGTGGAGCAGCTTTTCCACGAAGCCAAAACACAAAATAATCCCGATGCTACTAACCTGTACAGTCGGCAATTGCGAGAATTGCCGTTACAGGTGTTGAGTATCAATAAAGCGAGAGCAGCCAGCTCGATGACGAGCCGGCGAAATTCACAACAGTCCCGGCGATCTTCGCCCAGAGCGGCCAAGACGAATGATTCTTAGGGGAAAACTGTAGAAATGGATTTGGAACCGAATTCTGTCGAAGCCGATGAAGCCAACGAACTAGAAGTCACCGATGGTGAAGCGGAAACGATCGATATAGAAGCCATAGTGAAGAAGGCACGGCGTTCTCGCAAAATTGAGGAGGCTGATGTTCAAACGATATTAGCCTCGGCTGATGATGATCAAGCAGATAGCTTGTACCTACGATTGCAGCAACTTGGAATTCGCATTATCTCTGAAACTGGCGAGACGATTGAGGATTTGAGTGATGCCTCTAGTCTGCTTGAAGCCGAGATGGATGATGATGCTTCGAGTCAGCCAGAAGAAGTTCGTGCCTATACCGGCGATGGTGAAGATGATCCGGTTCATACTTATCTTAAGGAGATCGGCCGTGTCTCTCTACTAACTGCTGAACAGGAAATATGGTTGGCAACCCAATTGGCTGCCGCTACCGTCTTGGAGAAACTGACAACAGAGGTCACTGAAGAAAGTGGGCATAATAATGTGCGAATTCAGTCCATGCTGGCTAATTACGAGATGATGCTGGAAAGTTGGCAAAAAGCGCACGAAGCTAGCCAGACCATTAATGTAGAATTGCCCGATCTATCTCTGGTAATTCGAGAAGCCCAACAATTGCGGGTAAGCTGGCAGTCGAGTTCTCCCTCCTATCTTCGTCATTATTTGAATGAAGGTGATTGGGGTCAAATGGAGGAGTGGTCGGCCCTAGCAAAAAGCGTATTTGTTATTTTTACGGCCGTCTATTTGATGCCAGAGAATCTGTCCAATCAGGTGTGCGATTATTATTTGGAGGAGCATGATTTACCCTCGCTGGAGACGGTTGTTAAATGGATGGATCAAGATGATCATGCTTTTAAATATAATGACTTCATGGTCTATCACCTGGCCGAAGAAGCCAAGGAGCGTCTTACGGAAGCCAACCTACGGTTAGTGGTGAGTGTTGCCAAACGGTATATGGGTAGGGGTATTCAATTCCAAGATCTTGTCCAAGAGGGTAACGTAGGCCTGTTACGAGCTGTTGAGAAATTTGACCATACGAAGGGTTATAAATTCAGCACCTACGCAACATGGTGGATTCGTCAAGCTGTCAGTAGGGCAATTGCCGACCAGGCCAGGACGATTCGTATTCCAGTACATATGGTCGAAACAATAAATCGAATTAGCCGAGCTCAGCGTGACATGGTTCAGGATCTCGGGCGTGATCCGACAGACGAAGAATTGGCTAGAGAATTAGAGTATCTGACCGATGAAGAGGTGCAGCTGATTGAAAAAGCCCGAGTGGATGGAGAGCAGCTCGATCCCTTGATGTATCGTAAGTGGCGACAGGCCACCGGAAAAATCCGCAACATTCGTCGCCTACAGCAAGATACGGTTTCTTTGGAACAACCCATCAGTCCCGGTCAGCAGACCCAGCTGGCTAATTTCATCGTCGACGAAACGATTCCAGAACCAGTCGATGTGACCTCCAAACAGCTTTTAAGGGAGCAAGTACGTAATGTTTTGGAATTCCTCGGCGAGCGTGAGCGTTTAGTCTTGGAAATGCGCTTTGGGCTCAAGGATGGTAAGGACCATACGCTTGAGGAAGTGGGAGTCAAGTTTGGTGTTACCCGAGAACGGATCCGGCAAATTGAGGCTAAGGCACTACGTAAATTACGTCATCCAAGCCGTAGTAAGAAGCTGCGCGACTATTTAAGCTAGCCCTCGAAAATTCCCTTTTTCAGCTGCCCAACTGACTACTCGTTCTATCATTGAATAGTCTGATAAAAATAACCTTAACAGGTTGCTGACGCCTTCGATTGTGATAAAATGTACAGCTATTGTGGATGCAACCGTATCCATTGCCGTAAACGAACCGGCGCTGGTCAGTTGGCAGTAGAACGATATAAAATTTTGGATCCACACTGTTAACTGATCCAATACTTATTTACGGTCTAGCACAATGTTTCCTCCTTCTGGTTCAAAGTGTCAGGCTGCGCATACCGCACAAGTTTCACTAACCCGTTTAGATAAGGCGAGATCTGATGTCCGAAAATCTCATTTACCAATACATCCCAATTGCCGTGTTGTTCGGAATATCACTGTTCTTCGCCATTCTGTTGCCGATATTGTCTTTGAGTCTTGGACCGCGACGACCGACTCTTCGAAAACTCTCCCCCTATGAGTCGGGAATTTCACCGATTGGTTCAGGTCAAAGACGATTGCCAGTAAAGTTTTATCTAATAGCCGTTCTGTTTATCTTATTTGACATTGAGATAATTTTTCTCCTTCCTTGGGCTGTAACTTTTCGCGAGCTCGGTCTTTTTGGTTTGGCTGAAATGCTCGTATTTGTTGCTATACTAGTTGTCGGATTTATTTGGATTTGGAAGAAAGGTGCGCTCGAATGGGAATAGAACAAAAACTGGGCAATATGGGCATCGTCACCGCCCGACTTGAAGATTTAGTTAACTGGGGCCGCACCAATTCAACCTGGCCATTGCTATTTGGATTGGCTTGTTGCGCTATTGAAATGATGTCGACTCAGGCATCGAGTTATGATGCCTCACGCTTCGGAATGGAACTGATGCGACCATCGCCCCGCCAAGCGGATTTGATGATTGTTGCCGGACGAGTTTCGCGAAAAATGGCTCCTGTTTTACGTCGGCTTTATGATCAAATGTCAGAACCTAAGTGGGTTATCGCCATGGGCGATTGTGCCTCTTGCGGCGGCATATTCAACAACTATGCCATCGTTCAGGGCGTAGATGAGATCGTGCCTGTCGACGTTTATGTTGGGGGTTGCCCACCCCGTCCTGAAGCCTTACTTGATGGCATTATGACCCTGCATGAGAAAGTGCGCGGTGAGAAGCTAAAGGATTATGCTTGATGAGCAGCAGTGCGGAGCTTTTTGTCGAGAAAGTAAGTCAGGCCTTTCCTGATGCCATTATCGAGATAGTCGATTTTCGCGGCGAGCGGACGCTGATCATCGAACAAGAATATCTGAAAAAGGTTTGTTTCTTGCTGCGAGACGATGAGGAACTTGTCTGCAATTACCTTGAGGATATCGTAGCCGACGACATGCTACCTGAGTTTCCCCGTTTTGCCGTCAACTATCACATATACTCCATTTCCAAGAATCATAACGTTCGACTGAGGGTTCCCGTGGAGGATCCCGATGATGGCCCAGAATCCGTTGGATCTGTTTGGCCTATTGGCACCTGGCTCGAGATGGAAGTCTGGGATCTAATGGGTATAACCTTTAATGGCAATGACAAACTGCGACGATTGTTCTTGCCTGAAGACTGGCAGGGTCATCCACTGCGCAAGGACTATCCCTTAGGGTATGAAGAGGTTCAGTTTTCTTTTAATTGGGAGGCTATCGACGCTAGAAAGCCGTATGCCAAAGATTAGAACCACGCATCAAAGGAAAGAAAGCGGATTCGGGAGAGATCCTGCCGACGAGAGAGGGATTTATGGCTGATGGATTAGGTCTAGGAATGACCGGCGGTGATACAGTTCAAGAGCTGACCGTTGAGGAATTACGGGCCAAATACGGCACAGGCCTAGAGATTCAATCAGAAGAAAACATGCTTTTAAGCATGGGACCACAGCATCCCAGTACCCATGGCGTGTTGCGCTTATTAGTGGAGCTGGATGGTGAAACCGTGGTTAATGTCGCCCCGGACATTGGCTTTTTGCACACTGGCATCGAAAAGTCCATGGAGTCCAAAACCTACACCAAGGCATTGGTGATGACTGACCGCTTGGATTACCTTGCGCCAATGTCCAATAATTTGGGTTATGTCTTAGCCGTAGAAAAATTATTAGATGTTGAGCCACCGCCGCGTGCCCAGGTCCTCCGGCTTATATTGTCTGAATTGACCCGTATAGGTAGTCACCTTGTCTGGTTGGGAACCAGTGCTCTGGATGTGGCTGCGCAGTCTGTATTTTTGTACTGTTTTCGGGAGCGGGAATACATTCTGGACCTGTATGAAATGGTTTCAGGTCAGCGCATGATGTCGAGTTACTTTCGGCCCGGAGGCTTGTGGCGTGATGTTCCGGAAGAATTTGTCCCGGCAGTGAAGGAATTTCTGGATTTTTTCCCAGACAGGCTTGACGATTACGAGGCTTTGCTGAAAGAAAACCCGATTTTCCTCCAACGCACGAAAGGTATTGGCGTGATTTCCGCTGATGATGCTATTGCCTGGGGCTTATCCGGTGCTTGCCTACGTGGTTCCGGTGTTAACTGGGATATTCGAAAGGCAATGCCTTACCTGGGTTACGAAACATATGATTTCGAGGTGCCCTTGGGCGAAAACGGGGATGTATACGACCGGTATTGGTGTCGGATGCAGGAGATGCGTCAGAGTTTGCTAATCATCCAGCAAGCACTCGACATATTGCCCGAAGGACCGGTCACAATTGATGACCGGAAGATCGTACCACCGCCGCGTTCTGAATTAGGCCGCAGCATGGAAGCGGTTATTCATCACTTCAAATTGTGGACGGAAGGTTTCAGCGCTCCGACAGGTTATGTCTACCAACGCGTTGAATCACCGAAAGGCGAGTTTGCCTGTTATTTGCGTGGCAACGGCACGGCTAAGCCTGCCCGAGTACATTTCCGGACACCGTCCTATGTGAATCTGGCCTCGCTTCCTAACATGTCCAAAGGTCTTCTAATCGCGGATTTGGTGGCCATAATTGGATCGATTGACATTGTACTTGGCGAAATCGATCGTTAACTACCGTTTGCGGTGGTGAATTTCAGGAGATGACATTGCTGGCTGAAAAATACCAAGACGAAATTCAGGCGATTTTGACAAAATATCCCCAGTCTCGATCGGCCGTTTTACCCTTGATGTATCTGGCGCAGGAAGCCTATGGTTATACGAGTAAAGAGGCCATTCGAGATGTCGCGAGCGTTCTGGGACTCGATCCAACAGAAGTGCTCTCCTTAGCTGGCTTTTATACGCTTTATTATGAAGAACCAGTTGGCAAATACGTATTGGAAATATGCACTGACTTACCTTGCGCTTTGCGTGGTGCCGAAGAATTTACCGAGATGGCCTGCGAAAAGCTAGGCATCAAAGTGGGCGAGACGACGGAAGACGGCATGTTTACCGTGAAGACGGTGATGTGTTTGGCTGCCTGCGACAAGGCGCCCATGCTGCAAGCCAATCTCAAATATGAAGAAAATTTGGATGAGGTAAAATTCGACGCACTTATCACCCGATTGCGCCAGGAGGCGGTCGAGGGCCAAGGGAATTTTTATGGCGTAGAAGCCTATAAGCGCTCTTTAAAGCAGGAACAGAAATGACTCATATTCTGCTGCGACACCGGGATGTAGAAAACATTCATTTATACGATAATTATGCGGCTAATGGTGGTTACGATGGCCTAAAAAAGGCTCTCGCCGAACATTCGCCGTCTGAAATTAAGGATATCGTCCGCAAATCCAATGTGCGCGGTCGTGGAGGGGCTGGTTTCCCGGCAGGTATCAAGTGGGGTTTTATTCCTGATACACCTGGCCCGAAATATGTCGTTGTCAACTGCGACGAGTCCGAAGCTGGCACCTTCAAAGACCGGGAGCTTATTGAATACAATCCCCACCAGGTGATTGAGGGCGCATTGATTTGTGCTTATGCGATTGGCGCCCAAGCTTGCTACATTTATTTTCGGGGCGAATTCATGCATACGGCCGAAACTTTCGAGGAGGCCATCAAAGAAGCATACGCCAATAATATATTGGGCCAAAAGATCCTGGACTCTGAATTCAACTGTGATTTCTATACTCACTATGGCGCTGGGGCCTATATTTGTGGCGAGGAAACGGCGTGATTGGAGTCTATGGAAGGATATTTGGGGCAACCGCGGATACGACCTCCTTTCCCAGCTATAGAAGGCTTATATGCCAAGCCAACAGTAGTAAATAATGTTGAAACCCTGGCCAATATTCCGCCGGTAATAGTTAACGGAGCGGATTGGTATTTGACCATTGGAACAGAGAAGAGCCCAGGTCCCAAAATCGTTTGTCTGAGTGGACACGTTAACCAACCTGGGAATTATGAGGTGCCCATGGGGACAACCTACCGCGAATTACTCTTTGATTCTCGGTTTGGCGGAGGGATTCCCAATGATAAGAAGTTCAAAGCCTTGTTACCCTCTGGTGGATCGGCGCCCATCATAGTCGAAGATGCTTTGGATGCGCCGCTGACCTTTGAAGGTTTAGTCGAGCACGACTCGTTACTTGGCTCAGCTTCTCTCATCGCCATGGATGAAACAGTCGACATGGTCTGGGCAGCCTTCAAGCTGGTTCACTTTTTTAATCATGAATCTTGTGGAAAATGTACACCTTGCCGTGAGGGCTGTTTCTGGTTAGAGAGTGTCTACCGGCGCCTTCTAGATGGCCGGGGCATGGAATCAGACATTAAGCTCTTAGAAAGTATTTCGAATCAGATGAAAGGCGAAACTTTGTGTGCCTTGGGCGAGTTCGCAACAAGCCCGGTTTTGTCGACCATCAAGTACTTTCCAGAGGAGTATCGGGCAAAAATTCAAGAGGAAACGTCAAAAAACGGCCGTGGTCAGATTGTTTTGGAAGAGGCGGTTCAGGTGTCAGGATAGATTCGCTTCGGCCCTGACCTCAAAAGATTCAATAGGCCTACTAGGATAAATAACACGAAGATAATAATGAGCGATCTTGTTACGCTAACGATTGATGGGCAAGAAGTTTCAGTGCCAACAGGGACTGTGGTAGTTGATGCTGCCAAGCGTTTGAATAATGATATTCCTGTTTTTTGTTATCATCCAAAGTTAAAACCCGTTGGTATGTGTCGCATGTGCTTGGTTGAAGTAGGCACGCCTGTTCGCGATAGAGCGACAGGAGACATGCTGACTGACGATGATGGCAATTTGCAGATTCGTTTTTTTCCGACTTTGCAGACTGGTTGCACGGTACAGGTGTCCGACGGGATGGTCGTTCGAACCCAGACAGATGATGTAACTGAAGCCCGAGACGATATTGTTGAGTTTCTCTTGAGCAGCCACCCTCTGGATTGCCCGATTTGCGACAAAGGGGGAGAGTGCCCGCTCCAAAATCTCACCATGCGCTTTGGCCTGGCACATCCCGTTTCGTTTATGAGGACAAGATCAATCTGGCCAAGAACGTACCTCTTGGCGACTTGATTTATTTGGATCGAGAGCGTTGTATCCAATGTGCCCGTTGCACCCGTTTTCAAAGCGAAATAGTCGATGATCCGGTAATTGCCCTGCATAATCGAGGCCGGGAATTAGAAATCGTCACGATGTCCGAGCCAGGTTTTGATAGTTATTGGAGTGGCAATACAACCGATATTTGCCCGGTGGGCGCCCTGACAACGGCCGATTTTCGTTTTGGGGCTCGCCCTTGGGAATTAACCCCGGTAGCCAGCATTGTACCCATTGTCCGGTTGGCTGCAATACGACCTTAAGTACTCGCCAGGAAGCGCGTTCTGGCGGTAGAATCGTCATTAAACGGATTTTATCTCGACAAAACGAATATGTTAATGAGCTTTGGCTCTGCGACAAGGGCCGTTTTGCCCATCATTATGCTGATTCACCGCAACGGTTGACCAAGCCTTTGGTCAGAGAAAATGGCCAACTGGTTGAATCCACCTGGGAAGAAGCGCTTGACCTGGTTGCGGGTCGTTTGCAAATGAATAAGGAATCTGCGGCTGGTTTGGCCAGTGGTCGTCTAAGTAATGAAGACTTGTTCCTATTCCAGAAACTCTTCCGCCAGGGATTGAAAAACAACAATATCGATCTGGTTGACAATCGGCTCGCCGGTGGTGATGTCGTGAACCAAGTTGGTTTGGCCAGCGGTAGCAACTTAGGCAAACTTGGCCCTGGCGATGCAATCCTGGTGGTGGCTAGCGATCTGCACGAGGAAGCGCCTATCTGGTGGTTGCGCGTCAAACAAGCGGCCGAACGAGGCGCCAAACTAGTCGTATTAAATCTGCGTCGGACTCGATTGGACAAATATTCGATCCAGGCCATCTACTATCGGCCTGGAGAAACCTTGACCTTGGTTCGCCAGTTGGTTAATGCTGCCAAGGTGGACACCAAAAAAGAGGATGCTGACCCTATACGCATCGCTGCTGATGCTTTAATAGAAGCCGACAATCTGGTTATTTTTTACGGTTCCGAGGGTTTGAACTTTGATGAAACCGACTCCCTAGCCCGACTGTTGGGCAACATGCTCTTACTGAAGCAAGGAAATGGAGACAAAGGATCCCACGCCGGTAGGATCAACAATGGGCTCATACCTGTTTGGCCCCACGCCAACACACAAGGTGCTTGGGATATGGGGCTGCGCCCCAATTTTTCTCCAGGATACGAGAAGCAGGAGCAAACAGGGCTGAATGCGGCCGCTATTTATGCGGGCCTTAACGATGGTGATATCAAGGCTCTCTATTTGGCTGCCGCCGATCCGGTCGGTGATGGCTTAATGAAAGATCGCGGCCAACTGGAATTCCTTGTCGTGCAAGAATTGTTTATGACCGAATCAGCCAAATTAGCTGATGTCGTCTTGCCGGCTCAGAGTTGGGCCGAACGCGAAGGCTCCTATACCAGTGGCGAGCGCCGGGTGCAGCGTTTTTATCCGGCTATTCAGCCTGTGGGCGAAAGCAGACCCGATTGGCAGATCTTTGCTCTGGTCGGGGAGCGTACTGGTCTTGGTAAACCAGCATTTGCCGCTAGTTTAGCATTTCGCGAGATTGCTGAACAAGTGCCTCAGTATGCAGATATGACTTATCGAACCCTTGGCTGGACCGAAGAACAGTGGCCGATAGTGGGAGAGGGCGATTTATACTACGGCGGAACAGCCCATCGAAATGATTATGGTCTCGGTCTACAATGGCCGGCCGCCTCCGAGCAAACAAACGTAGAACGATTCGAGGTGCCTAAAATCTCGGCCAGCCAACCTGACGGGCTTGTCATCGTTGGAACGGCCGCCTTGTATGCTCAGGGGTTGTTGCTCAGTCAATCAGATGTCCTAAAACCTCGAATAAATAAAGCTCAGATTTTGCTCAATTCGGCCGATGCGAAACGGTACGAGATCGCGAATGGAGACTTGGTATCCGTGCTCGTCAATGGTGAAGCGCTTGAGGTGAAAGCAAGCGTAAATGGAGACACATCTGCTGGTTTAGCTTTGTTGCGAGGTGTGAATTCTACGAGTTCGGTTACACTGGCAGCGATCAAAAAAGAACAAGTTCAGGAAGAGTAAGGATTAGCATGTCAGCTGGCCAAATAGCACTGGTATCGTTAATTGTAGGATTTATTGTTACCATGGCCGCCATTTCCGGCTTTGCTTACACGACGCTGTACGAGCGCAAATTGTTAGCCCGTTTGCAGCACCGTGTTGGTCCTAACCGGGCTGGCTATATTCCTATACCGGGTAGAGGCAAAAAAGAGAAGCGCTTGTTGGGTGGCTTCATGCAACCGGCGGCTGATGCGGGGAAGCTCTTTTTCAAAGAAGATCCTACGCCTACCATGGTCGATCGACCGATTTTTAATCTTGCGCCGATGTTAGCGATTATCACCGCGATTATGATTTTTGCTGTCATTCCGCTCGCGCCAGAATTTACGATCTTCGGCTATACTTTTAGTCCTTATTTCGCTGTCGCTCCTGGCCTTAACATCGCCTTGTTATTTATCCTGGCCATCACTTCTGTCAGTGTTTACGGTATTGTATTGGCCGGTTGGGCATCGAATAGTAAGTATGCCGTTCTCGGGGCTATCAGAGCCTCCGCCCAAATGTTGAGCTACGAATTGCCAATGGCCTTGTCGGTCATACCGGTAATCATGTTGGCCAATTCTATGGACTTGGGAATCATCGTAGAAGCGCAGAGCATTCCCTATATTATTTTACAACCCTTAGCAGCTTTTATATTTTTTGTTGCCGTATTGGCTGAGCTTGAACGCAGCCCTTTCGATCTTTTAGAAGCGGAACAAGAGCTGTCATCGGGATTTAACGTTGAGTATGGTGGCATGCGTTTTGGCATGTTTTTCATGACTCAATATATGAAAATGATTGCCTTCAGCGCAATTTTTGCGGTGCTCTTTTTGGGAGGGTATAACGGTCCATTTGTTGATCAGCTGCCGGCCCTTGGATTTTTATATACTTTCATAAAGATTTTGCTCGTAATGTTTGTCATGATATGGATTCGAGCGACGTTGCCGCGACTTCGCTACGATCAGCTAATGCAATTTGGCTGGAAGCAAATGTTGCCCATCGCCTTGGCCAATATGGTCATTACAGCGGTATTCATCATTCTTGTGGAAGAAGGCATCTTTGCTCCTGACAAGCTATTGGCAATCTTTGGTTTTTAAGAATTTTCATGGAGTCGGTAGCAGCTAGCAGCTTTTTGGTTCATGCTCTGGTGGCTCCAAACGGACAGTTTCGTTCGATAACAAATTGATAGGTGGATATCGCGTATGCTAGGTCCAATTCTTAAAGGGATGGCGACGACCTTTAAGCACTTGTTTAAGCCGCCCGTTACGATTCAGTATCCAGACGTAAAGCGACCGGTTCGTGACAGGTTTAAAGGTCGGCATCATTTACATCGGTACGACAATGGGCTGGAAAAGTGCATTGGTTGTTCACTGTGTGCTGCCGCTTGTCCGGCCGACGCCATTTTCGTCGAAGCGGCCGAGAATACCGACGAGGAACGCTATTCGCCCGGTGAAAGATATGCCAGCACATACGAAATAAATATGATGCGCTGCATCTTTTGCGGCTATTGCGAGGATGCTTGCCCGACCGAGGCTATCGTGTTGGGTAAGGACTATGAGTTAAGCTTCTATGATCGAGCCAGCTCCATTTATACAAAAGAGATGCTGATTGTTTCAGTGCCAGATAATGGGGAAGATACACCTCAACAAGTACCGTCCGGATCCTTCGACCGGGCCATACCTGATATGGAAGATCCGAAGTAAACTATACGAAACCAGGGTAGGTTTAAGTCGAGGGAATAAAGGGGCGATCTGCCTATGCTGCCAGTTGTTCGAGGAGATGGGCGTTTTACATGGGAAACCCAATTGTATTCTTAATTTTGGCCGGAGTTGCTTTAATTGCCGCATTGGGCATGTTATTGAGCCGTAATGCGATTCATAGCGCTCTCTTTTTGGTCCTTAATTTCACAACCATTGCCGTACTATTTCTGATCCTGAACGCCCCATTCCTTTTTGTTACCCAGATCACCATCTATGCCGGGGCGATCATGGTGCTGTTCTTATTTGTGGTTATGCTGCTTGGTGCCGAACAGTTGCGCGGCGATCCAACTCAAGGAATGGGACGCTGGCAAGTTCCCATGTCTGTGGTTTTGGCAGTCGCACTGCTAGCAACATTTGTTTACATTCTGGTAAGCGGATCATATGCAACTGCCCTTGGAGCCGAAGGAGAAGCCATCGCGGCTGGACCGGCAGAAATTGGCCTAGCTCTTTTTGAATCTTACGCTTTTCCTTTTGAGGTTGCCTCGATCTTGCTTCTCGTCGCAATGATCGGTGTCGTCGTATTACGGACTAGGCGAGGTGAAAATGCCTGAAGTCACTATAGGTTGGTATATCGCCCTAAGCGCGGCCTTATTTACAATTGGTGCCTTAGGCGTTCTTGTCAGGCGAAATGCCATCATTATCTTTATGTCGGTGGAATTAATGTTAAACGCAGCCAATCTGCTCTTCGTGGCCTTTGCCCGGCACCTGAATGACCTGGATGGGCAGATATTTGTCTTTTTTGTCATCACGGTAGCGGCGGCCGAAGTGGCGGTTGGTTTGGCTTTGATCGTGGTCATTTTCCGCACCAAACATAGTATTAACATCGACGATATGAATATGCTGAAAGGCTAGGAAGGTTCAAGGTCAAGCAAAGGGGCCAATTCCCTAAAAAGGAAGATGGGGCTTGTGAGTTTAGATCTTGGGCGAATGGACTTCTTATAATCGTATGAACGCATTTGGATTAGCTCCTCTGTTACTTATATTGCCCGCCGTTGGCTTTTTGTTGAACGCCTTGGTCGGCCGGCGATTTGTCGAATCGCGAGATCACAATGTAGGCGAAAAATGGTCTGGATGGACCGCCAGTTTGATGGCCTTGTCGGCCTTTGTTATTGGCCTATTGCTCGCCGCCAGTCTGGTGGCTGATGACTTCCACAGTAATACTGTTGTGTTGTTAAATTGGATCGACATCCAGGCTGCCCTCGACTATACATTGACGGTCCAATGGGCGATGCAGATTGACACCCTGTCTGTAGTCATGATCCTGGTTGTAGCTGGTGTGGGCTCATTAATCCATATTTATGCCATCGGATATATGCATGGCGATCCGGATTTTTCCCGCTTCTTTGCCTACTTGAACCTTTTCCTCTTCTTCATGCTTATCCTGGTCACGGCCAATAACTATTTGATGTTATTCGTTGGCTGGGAGGGGGTTGGTCTTTGTAGTTATCTGCTTATTGGCTTTTGGTTTGACCGGGTCAATGAGAAGGGCCAGTGGATGAACGCTGATGCAGCCCGGAAGGCTTTTGTCGTCAATCGAGTCGGCGATTTTGGCATGATCTTGGCCATGATATTACTATTTTGGACATTCGGCTCGCTAGATTTCAATATTATTTTTGAGTCAGCGGGCGAGATGTTTTTGGAAGGACACGAGGTCATCTTACTCGGTCAGTCGGTTTCTTTAGGGCTTGTTTTGACCGTAGTAACAGCTCTCTTTCTGCTGGGCGCTGCGGGAAAATCGGCCCAGATCCCCTTGTATGTTTGGTTGCCCGATGCCATGGCCGGTCCGACTCCTGTTTCAGCTTTGATTCACGCGGCCACCATGGTAACGGCCGGCATTTATCTGATCGTTCGAAGCAGCTTGCTGTACGAAATTGTCCGGGAAAGTGGCGAAGTATTATTTGGGACCATCAATACACCAGACTTGGTGGCTTTGGTTGGCGCTTCAACGGCCGTGCTGGCAGGATTGATCGCCTTCACGCAACATGACATAAAGAAGGTGCTGGCATATTCGACGGTGAGCCAGCTAGGCTTCATGATCGCCGCCGCTGGGATGGGTGCTTATGTGGCTGCCATGTTTCATCTGGTTGCTCACGCTTTCTTCAAAGCCTTATTATTCCTGAGCTCTGGCTCGGTCATTCATGGTATGGAGCACGGTCATCACCATCTTCATGAACATGGGGAACATCAGGATGATGGCCAGCCGTTCGACCCCCAGGACATGCGCTTTATGGGTGGATTACGCCACCGGATGAAAACAACTTTCTGGGTTTATTTGATCGGTGCGCTGGCCCTGGCTGGTATATTCCCCCTGGCCGGTTTCTGGTCTAAAGATGAAATCTTGGCCCATGGTTGGGCTGGCAATAGCAATGTTTTTGGAATTGTCTACGCTCTGCTGACCATAGCTGCCATTTCCACAGCATTCTACATGGGCCGGCAATTATTGATGGTATTTTTTGGTAAATCACGCCATGAAGCGGCTGAGCACGCTGTAGAAAGCCCCCGCATTATGACCATCCCCTTGATCATATTGGCTGTTTTGAGCATATTGGGTGGCTTGCTTAACGTCCCCTTCTTTACCCAGTCGCGAGCCGAAACTGCCGAAGAGACGCACGAATTAGGTTATCGCGTTGAATTAGAACAGTGGTTGGAGCATTCTTTGCCGGTTTTTGAACTAGAGAAGGAGCTAGAGGCGATAGGTGGTGTTAATATACCCGATACACCCCTTAATGTGGTTTACTTTGTCGCCGCCCTCTCTACGTTATTAGCCCTATCTGGACTGTTTGTCGCCTATCTGATTTATCGCAACAAACCGAAAACGGCCACAGATCCCGATCCGATGGAGCGAGTTAAACCAATCTGGTGGTTTGGCGTCTTGCCGTTGAATACCTTGTATTATAAAACGATTGTCCCAGCCTTTAACTGGCTGGCCCGATTCCTGGCCGACAAAGTCGATTGGCAATTCTGGCACGATTGGTTCCACGATACCGTGATTCGGGACTCATTTGTCGCTTTTTCAGATTGGCTGAGCGATAAGTTTGATTTGAATTTTATTGACAATTTCCTGGTAAATGGTGCAGGGCGGGCAACAAGTTGGTTTGCCGGTGTCTTGCGTGTTGGCCAGACGGGCTTTGTGCGTAACTACGCTTTGGCGGTCTTCTTAGGCGTAGTTCTACTATTAGCCTGGTTTATTTTCGTTGCAATCTAAAGGGAAACGGAGGCTGGAGGGAATAAATCAAGGATTACACTTAATAATCCCGCTCTCTCACCTCTAATCTGTCTTCTGGAGACAACATGGAATTTAATGGTCTTCTAACAATATTAACATTCTTTCCTTTAATTGGCGTGGCGGCCATTTTGTTGCAGAAGCCTTTCAAGCAGGAATCGGATAATTTAGTCCGGCAGATCGCGATTGGCACGTCGATAATTACCCTATTGCTATCGGTTATCGTTCTCATCCAATTCCAATCAGATCAGTCAGGCTTACAATTGGTGGATAGGGCAAATTGGATAACAGTTGGTAACGTGAACATCGATTACTTTTTAGCTATTGATGGCATCAGTATGCTATTTATTCTGCTTACCACCTTTATCAGTTTGCTAGCTATCATCTCTTCTCGGTCAGCAATTCAGAGCCAGGTGAAGACCTATTACATCTTTATGCTTTTATTGCTAACAGGAATGATTGGTGTCTTCCTGGCCCAGGACCTATTCATGTTTTACATTTTCTGGGAGTTCACCCTGATCCCGATGTATTTTCTAATCGGTGTCTGGGGTGGGGCACGACGCGTCTATGCTTCGATCAAATTCTTCCTTTACACCATGGCTGGATCGCTGTTCATGTTATTGGCCATTTTGTACCTTGGACTAACAGAAAACACCTTTCAAGTACCTGACTTGATCGGGGCCAGCGCGAATATGACGACCATGGTCCAGGCGTTACTCTTCCTCGGATTTGGTATCGCCTTTGCCGTTAAGGTGCCTATATTCCCCTTCCATTCTTGGTTGCCCGATGCCCATACTGAAGCGCCAACGGCCGGCTCGGTTATCCTGGCTGGTATTTTGCTGAAGATGGGTACATATGGCTTCATACGGTTCAACCTACCACTTTTTCCACAGGCCTCAGTTGATTTCGCACCATATATCGCCGTATTAGCCATTATCGGAATTATTTACGGTGCTATCGTCTCTTTCCCTCAAAAAGATGTAAAAAGACTGGTAGCTTACTCCAGCGTCAGCCACTTAGGATTTGTCATGTTAGGCATCTTTTCCTTAAATGCGGCCGGAATAGCGGGTGGAATTTTGCAGGGGATAAATCACGGTCTCAGTACAGGCGCCTTGTTTTTCCTGGTCGGTATATTGTATGAGCAGCGCCATACCCGGGCCATGTCCGCCTTTGGAGGTATATGGCGGGTTATGCCCTTGTTTACTGCACTCTCATTAGTAGTCATCCTCTCTAGTATGGGACTTCCGGGATTAAATGGCTTCATCGGGGAATTTACTATATTGCTTGGCTCAATGGGCGCGGAAGTAGCCCTGGGACAGAATGCCTGGATCTATACCGCTTTTGCCGCTTCAGGTGTTATCCTGGCGGCTATTTATCTGCTCTGGATGTTCCAGCGTGTATTCATGGGCCCGCTGGATAAAGATGAAAATAAACAGCTGCGGGATGTAAATGGCCGTGAATTGGCTGTTTTCCTGGCCTTCTTAGTATTTATCGTCTGGATCGGTATCTATCCTCAGCCATACTTCGACGTAATGGAGACTTCAGTCGGTGCCTTATTGAGGGATATGTTTGGTGGGACGGTGACTGCGCTTCGCTAGGAATCATAATTCTTGAAGTGATTGGTTTTCCGCCCTCAGCAAGGCCAAGGTTGGGGGCGGTTCTCGTATAAGTGGCCCTGTATGCAAAAGCCTATTAAATGACTGCCGAGCCCGTTTATTTTGTCCACATCAGCGACACTCATATTGGACCTTTGGCTGATTACACTCTGCAAGGTCATCACGCCCTGTCTTGTGCCCAAAGAATGGTTGAAATCATTAACTCCTTACCACAAAGACCAGACTTTGTTATCCACACCGGCGATGTTGTTACTGACCCAACGCCGGCGGCCTATCGATTGTCGGCTCAAACATTCGCTCAGTTGGACGTGCCTATCTATTATGTTAGCGGCAACCATGATACAGAACATGATATCCGGCGATACCTAAAGATAGGACCTTATGATGACGTCGTTAATGATCCAGCCTGCTTGTCCTATAGTTTCGATGTGAAGGGATTTCATTTTCTGGTTCTGGATGCTCGGGGGCCAGCCGAAATTGATCCCCAAGGCCTGTTAGCCGATTCGCAATTAGAATTGCTTGCCCAGGAAGCTTCAGAAGATGGTCCGCCATTGGTGGTGTTCATTCATTATCCGGTTCACCCACTCAATTCCACTTGGATGGATCAGAATATGTTGATCCAAAATGGTCAGGTCTTACACCAGACTTTGCTGCCAGCCAAAAAGCGCCTGCGCGGTGTATTTTACGGTCACATTCATCAACACATGCAGACAATGAAAGACGGCATCTTGTATTCCAGTGTCGCCAGCGTCGTCTCGCAATTCGGTGCTTGGCCAGGCGACCTCAGTACATCTTACGATAACGAGCACCAGCCTGGTTATGCGTTTATCCACTTACTACCCGAACAAACCATTGTCCATCAGCACACATTTGTTCGGCCGGAAAAAGTCTAGCTTTCTGTGAGGGAATATTCATGTCCAAACGCATGATCTACGGAGCTTGCCCTCTAGATTGCCCCGACACTTGTGGGGTCATAACAACTGTGGAAAACGGCCGGGCCATTGAGTTCCATGGTGATCCTGATCATCCCATCACTCGTGGTTGGTTATGTGCCAAGGTTCGACCCTATCTCGATCATGTTTATCATTCCGACCGGCTTACACATCCACTTCGAAGAGTTGGCGCTAAAGGTGGCGGGAAGTGGCAGCGGATTTCCTGGGAAGAGGCGATCGCCGAGATCGCCAGCCAGTGGCAAAAAATCATCGCTGAATATGGCTCGGAGGCAATCCTACCATACAGTTTTAGCGGAACATTAGGCTTACTCCAGCTCGTGGTAAGCAATGGTCGATTTTGGAATAAACTGGGAGCCAGCCAATTAGAGCGCAGTATCTGCGGTGCCGCGGCCGCTATGGCCGTCAAGTCTACCCTTGGAGCCCGTCTGAGCCCGCCATATTCTGCTGTACGCGATAGCAAATTGGTAATTATTTGGGGACACAATCCCGTAAGCACGGCGCCCCACTTTTTGCCATTTCTCCGCAACGCTCAGCGTTCAGGCACCCAGCTCGTGGTGATAGATCCCCAACGAACCCAGACTGCTACCGGAGCAGATTGGCACCTCGCTCCACTCCCGGGCACCGATGGCGCACTGGCACTGGGTTTAGCCCATATATTAGTTGCCGAAAATCTCCTGGATGAACGCTGGCTTGAATCTTATACTACAGGCTGGCCGGAGTACCGCGAGCGGTTAGAGGCTTATCCGCCCAATAGAGTATCTGCTGTCACCGGCATCGCAGAAGCGGACTTGTTTCGATTGGCCAGACTTTATGGGGAAAAGAAGCCTGCCCTAATCAAAATTGGTGATGGAATTAACCGGAACCTGCATGGCGGGCAAACAACTCGAGCAATCTGTACCTTGCCTGCGCTTACCGGTCAGTATGGTACTCGTGGCGGTGGCTTGTCTTATAGCTTCAGCGATTACCTGAGCTGGGATGACGAAACCGTCAACAAGTGGCAACAATGCCCGCCACCAGGCCGCTGGGTTAATATGAATCGTCTAGGCGCGGCATTGTTGGGAGAGATATCCGAGCCGCCAATCAAGTCATTG
>PVMK01136598.1_pt1 | contig 48446 bp, 42 predicted proteins | sample 1853481 | NCBI WGS metagenome assembly PVMK01 (sample SAMN08533507, study PRJNA380276) | Marine sediment metagenome, whole genome shotgun sequencing project.
AGCAGGACAGGGAATTATGGCCGAACAGGAACACATCCTCGTCGTCGAGGACGAGCCCATCACTCGTGAGCAACTGGTGTCCTATTTCGAGGACGAAGGCTTCCGGGTTTCATCCACCGGCAGCGGTGACGAAGTCGCCAATCTGATCACCGAGTCTGGTGACATCATTCTGGTGCTGCTGGATATAAAGTTGCCAGGCAAGGACGGCTTGACCCTGACCCGGGAAATCCGTGCCGGGTCGGACATCGGCATCATTCTGGTGACCAGCAAGCTGGAACAGATCGATCGTATTCTCGGGCTGGAAAGCGGCGCCGACGACTATGTAACGAAACCGTTCGATCCGCGAGAGCTGTTGAGCCGGTCACGCAACCTGATTCGCCGCGTGCACATCCAGCAAAGCCAGCGCCGCAAGAATCACATTCGCCATTTCGACGACTGGACACTCGATCTGAACAAACGTGAGCTGACCTCACCCGAAGGCGAACACGCGCAACTGTCGGCGGGCGAATACCAATTGCTGCTGGCGTTCATCGAGAAGGCCGGCGAAGTCATGAACCGGGACCAATTGATGAACCGCATTCGGAACCGCGAGTGGTTTCCGGATGATCGCTACATCGACGTGCTGGTCGGCCAGTTGCGCAAGAAGCTCGGCGAGCGGGCAGCGACTGCCAAGATCATCACCACCATCCACGGCACCGGCTATCTGTTCACGCCTGAAGTCGAATAAAGCGGGGGATGCGTCCGGCGGGGGCCTGGGCGCATGATGCACGACATGGAGAGCGCTGACCTCATCCTCGATAAGCGCATCTACGAAAGTGCCAGCACGCTGGTGCAGCGCGGTCGCATCGACGGCCGTGGCGTCATCGTCAAAACACTCAAGCCAGGTGCCGCCGGGCCACAAGCGCTGGCGCGCTACCATCACGAATTCTCCATCAACCAATCACTGACCAGTCCCTACGTGGTCCGCGCCATTGGTCTGTCCGAAGCGGAGCATCGCATTGTCTTCGAAGACATCGAGGCGGAGGCGCTGCGGGAACTGATCCGCCAGGGAAATCTCAGCTTCGAACAAAAGTTGTCCATCGCGATTCAGCTGTGTCAGGCGCTGCAATCCATTCACGACGAAGGCGTGATCCACCGCGACATCAATCCGTCGAACATGGTCTGCAACCTCGAGCAGGAAATCGTCCGGCTGATCGACTTCGGCCTGGCAACCCTGGCGCCACGCGAGTATCCGGATGGCGCAGGCATTACTCATCTCACGGGCACGTTGCCATACGTTTCACCGGAACAGACCGGGCGCGTCAATCGAGTCGTGGACTATCGGACCGATCTCTACTCGCTGGGGGCGACACTGCATGAACTGTTCGCCGGAAGCCCTCCGTTCGCGAGCACAGACCCACTCGAACTCATTCATTCGCACATTGCCCGGCTACCGAAGCTGCTCAGCGAGCTGAATACCAGCTTACCGCCGTGGCTCTCGGACATTGTCGCCAAGCTGCTCGCCAAGCAGCCCGAAGACCGATATCAAAGCGCCGCCGCTACACGTAGCGACCTCGAGGAAGGCTACGAACTTTGGGTCAGTCATGCGAACGTCGAGACCTTCCCTCTGGGGCGTACCGACGCACGCAGCCAGCTGACGATTCCAAAGCGGCTTTACGGTCGCGATACCCAAAGCGCCACGATCGAGACCCTGCTGCAACGCGTTGGTCGCGGTGAGGTTGCGATCGCCCGCGTGATAGGACCGCCAGGTACCGGGAAGAGCGCGTTCGTCGACGTCATGATCGCCGACCTGGCCGAACGTCGCAGTTTGACAGCACGGGTAAAGCTCGCGCCAGGAAGGGGTGGCGACGGCTTCGCGATACTCCGGGAGTGTTGCAGCACGCTGGTACGGCAGGTGTTGTCCCGTTCCAGCGACGATGCAGACGTGTTTCTGGCACGCCTGCGCCGATTGTCCGACGACCCGCAGGCGTTGTCAGCGCTCATTCCAGAACTGGCTGGCGTGTTCGGTGCGCCAGACGATGCCGCCGAGCTTGCTGGGGGCACCACCGAACAATGCCTGCAGGACTTGCTGCGCGCCTTGAGCCCAACGCCGGTAGCACTGATTCTGGAACGCTATGACCGAGCGCCGACGGGGGCCGTCGCCGACGCACTCAGTCTGGTACTTCAAGGCACCCATGTGCTGGTGGTCCTGACCTGCGAGCGACCGCCCGAACCCGATATCGTCGATTCACGAATTCTGGCCAAACGAACCGACATCGAACTCGGACCGCTCGACAAAAACCACCTGCGCAGCATGCTCGCCGACACGCTGTCCCAGTCCGAGGCGCGGGTCCGGGAGCTCAGTGCGGAGATTCATGCGAAGACCGACGGGATTCCCGCCCAGGTGCTGGAGTTGCTGTTCGAACTGCACGACCAGAACAGCCTCTACTACGATTCGGACGCCGCCCATTGGGCTTGGTCCATCGACGAGATACGGGCACATTTCTTTTCCGACAACACCCGCGAACGAATCGAGCGGCAACTGTCGGTTCTGCCGGAGGACACGCTGAGCGCGCTGGAGTTCGGCGCCTGCTGTGGCGAGTTCTTCGAGATGTCGCTGCTGGTAAAGATAACGGAGACGTCCGATCACGAACTCTCGACCAGCCTGCGCCGCGCGGTGAGCGTCGGTCTGTTGGCCGGTGCACGGGATGATCAGGACAACCGGATCAGTTACCAGTTCGCGCATCCACGGATCAGGGCGTTGATCTACGGCACGATGGACGATCGCCGCAAAGCGGAAATTCATCTGCTGATCACCTCCGCATTGATCGAGATCGATCGCGACGGCGACAATGCGACCCTCATCGCCGACCATTTCAATGCCGGCTGCGAACCCTTCACCAGCGACACCGGCAGCCGCGATCAGGTGGCCCATTACAACCTGGCCGCGGCGCGCACCGCACTGCGAGATGGGTCCTTTCAGCCGGCGTTCAAATACGCCCGCAGCGGTCTGTCGCTGTACACGGACGAACGCAGCGAGCCTGGCGGATTGCTCGAGGCGCTGCTGCTGAGTGCCGCCGAGGCGGCGTTTCTGTGCGGTGACTTCGAGCAGTTGGACCGCGTGTTCAACGACGCAGAACGGCAATTGGTCGACTTCCCCGCAGCGCTCAACGAGTTGCAGATTCGTACCCATCTGGCGCGCAACGACCTCAGTCAAGCCATTTCCGCAGCGCAGTCAGGCTTAGCCGCCCTGCCGTATACGACCCGGCGGTTCTGGTGGCCGTTCCAGTATCATCTCGCGATTGCGCCACTTGGCAGCGACCTGCCCGCCCTGCACGACCAGCGCCTCAAGCAAGCGTTTCGACTGATGGCCCAGCTGATCCACGCGGGCTATCACGCCGGCGCCCTCGCGATGCCGAACCTGGCTTCGGACATCCTGATACGCTCCCGAACGGCAGGCTATTCCGCCGAAGCCGCGTTTGCGTTCGCCGCTGAGGCCGTGCGCCAGATCGCAGCCGGGAAAACTGATCGCGCCCTCGTCCTGGCCAACAACGCGCGCCAGTTGGCCCATCGATATCCCGACGAGCGTTACAGCATCCGTGCCCTCACGCTGCTTCCGGGGCTGGTCGATCACTGGACGGGAAAGCTGGACCAGACGCTGGTGATGTTGGCCGAGAACACCCGCAAAAGCATGGCGGATCACGATTACGAATTCGCACTGGCGGGTATCGTGTTTTACGCCGTCAATGCCCTGTTGCGCGGAACCGAGCTGACCACTCTGCACCGGGAACTCGGTGAACGGCTCGATGAAGTTGCGCCGATGCGGCATGTCACCGCCGTCAACATCGCCGGTTTTATTCGAGAAATGATCGTCAGCCTGCTCGGTGAAGCGCCCGGGGATGGGTCGAGCGACGAAATTAATCGGGTAAGCAACCCGGATGACCAAGCCGCGTTGGCTTGCATCTACACGCTTCGAGTGTACTTCGCCGTCTTGTTCAACGACTACATCGGAGCCGAGAACACACTCGCTCAGGCACGTCAGTTCATCCCGGTGCTGAGCGGTTCGCCGTTGCAGATCTGGTACAGCTTCTGTGAAGCGCTGGTCGCCAGCCGGGGCGCCCATCCCAAACCGCGGCGGCTGCGAGCAGAGCTGTCGAAGTTACGTAACTGGGAGAAGGCCGGCTGTGAGTCTGCCGCTCCGAAAGCCAGCATTATCGAAGGCGAGCTGGCCCGATCGCGGGGTCGCGACACTGAAGCGCTGGAACACTACGAAAACGCCGCCAGGCAAGCCCGTGAGTCGGGTTTCGCTAACGATGAGGCAATCGCCTATGAGCTGGCCGGCCGGATGTGTGACGAGTCTGCGCGGCACGATTTCGCGCGCATGTTCCTGCGCAATGCCCACCAGGCCTATGTGCGTTGGGGAGCGATGACCAAAGCCACGCAGCTGGAGCGGGATTTCGGCAGCTACCTCAGCGAGCATCGTCCCGGACGCCCCGAGTCAGGCGCGTTGACGGTGGGCGACCTGGTCGACCTGACGCTACGCGACTTTGCCAGCGTTTCCGGCAGCTATCAAAGCGAAGAGTTCGGTCGCCGCCTGCTCGACACAACCACCGTACTGAAAGCCGCGCAAGCGATTTCCGGGGAGATCATTCTTGATCAGCTGCTGATCAAACTGCTGCGGATAGCCCTGGAGCACGCAGGCGCGCAGAAGGCCTGCCTGATGCTGGTGCACGATGATCGCCTGTTCGTCGAGTCTATCGCCTCGGTAGACAGCGACGACACGCGCCGACTGACGCCGGCCGTTGCACTGGAGGACTGCGACGAGGTGCCGCACAGCGTCGTCCAGTTCGTGGCCCGCACGAAACAGAGTCTGGTGCTGGGCGATGCCACCACCGAAGACGTGTTTACCCAGGACAACTACGTCAAAACGTTCCAGCCGTTATCGATAATGTGTCTGCCGATCATCTCGCGCGGCGAGGTGATCGGGGTGCTGTACATCGAACATCGATGGCTGACCGGATTGTTCACCTCACAACGCGTCGAAGTGCTGAGCCTGCTGGCTTCTCAGGCCGCGATATCGATCGAGAACGCTCGCCTCTACGGTGACCTGGAATCGACTCGCGATGAGTACCGGGCACTCTACGACAGTGCCAACGAAGGGCTGTTTCGGATTACCTCGGATGGCGTGCTGATTCGCGCTAATCCGACCCTTGCCCGAATTCTCGAGTTCGACGACAGCAACAAGCTGTTGCACGAATATCGGGACCTCGTCGATCACCTGTTCTTGACCAAGGAACGTGCGCAGCAGCTGATGTCGCTGCTGGATGAGAGCGGCACCGTGGACGGCTTCGAGGCCGAAGGGGTCACCCGCACGGGCCACACGTTCTGGATGTCGCTTAACGCACAGATCAACAACGATCCGGTTCAGGGCGAGGTGATCGACGGCTCGGTGATCGACATCAGCGCCCGCATCGAGCGCGAACGTTCCGAACAACAACGCCAGGTCGCAGAGGCAGCGACCCGTGCGAAGAGCGAATTCCTTGCCAATATGAGCCACGAAATTCGAACGCCCATGAACGCGATTGTCGGTTTTTCAATGTTGAGCCTGGAAACCGACCTGGACCACAAGCAGCGCGAATACATGACGTCGATTCGCAATTCTGCCGAAGCGTTGCTCTCCCTGGTCAACGACGTCCTCGATTTTTCGAAGATCGAAGCCGGCAAGCTGACGCTGGAGGAAGCCCCGTTTGCACTGCAGGAGACCCTCGCCGAAGTACAACGGTTGTTTCGTACCGACGTCCGTAAGAAGGGCCTCGAGTTGACCCTCACCAACCACTGTTCGGAGCACGACAACTTCCCGGCGGACGGCATCCTGCTCGGCGATGCGTTGCGGCTGCGACAGATACTCATCAATCTGGTGGGCAACGCGGTCAAGTTCACCGAAACCGGCACCATCACCGTCGAGGCCCAGGTCAACAGTGCCACCGATACCTTGGTTGACGTCGCGTTCAAGATCTCGGACACCGGCATCGGCATATCCAGCGACAAGCAGGCACGGTTGTTCGAGTCCTTCGAACAAGCGGAGACTTCGACCACGCGGCGCTACGGCGGAACCGGCCTCGGGCTGACGATTTGCCGCAACTTACTCGATGTGATGGGCGGTGAGATCGGCGTGGTGTCGACGCCTGGCACCGGCAGCTGCTTTGCATTCAACGTACCGTTCAAACGCTCCCGCGCGACCCTCGAAGTGACCCCACCCCGCGGAACCGTTCGGCCCCGCTCGGCCGACTCGCTCACCGGCGCCACTGTGCTGCTGGCCGAAGACAACCCCATCAACCAGCAACTCGCCCTCGAGCTGCTGCGCCGTGCGGGTGCTACCGTCGATGTTGCAGAGAACGGTCGAATCGCGCTGGAACGGGTTCAGCAGAAAGACTACGACATTATATTGATGGACATACACATGCCGGAGATGGATGGCTTGGAGGCCACTCGGGCAATTCGTGAACTCGGCTACACCGTGCCGATCGTAGCCGTCTCGGCCGACGCCCTGGAGGAACGCCAATCCCACGCGCTGGACTCGGGCTGCGATGATTACATCACCAAACCCATCGACTTCGATCTGTTGCTGGGCAGCGTCGAGCGCCTCCTGACCAAGCATCGATCCGCGGCCTCCCGTCAGCGCCGCGCCGGTGACCCGGAACCCGCCATCGACGAAACCAGCATCGTACTCAGCCAGCGTACTCCAGGGATCAATGTTGGCCTGGCGATCCGCAACCACAATGGCAACGTCAAATTGATGCTGAAACTGATGGGCGATTTCGGCATGTACTATGGTGATGCCGGCCAGCGCATGCGCGAAGCGGTCGCCGCCGGCCAGTTGGAGGACGCAGAACGACTCGCTCACAATCTGCACGGGGTGGCAGGGAGTTTCGGCGCCGGCCACTTGAAGGAAGCCTCGAAATCCCTGGAGAACGCTTTGATTGCGCAGGACCAGCCAAATCTGCTGGGGCTCATCAACAGCTTCGAAATCGCGTTGACCGAAGTGCTGGAGTCTACTCAGTCACTAGCCGAGAACGAGGTCAGTTTCCGCGCCAGCGATTTCGAGGAATCGCTCTAGCCTTCCCGAACGTTGAGAAGTTCCGGAGTTGTATCAGCTACCAGGCTGGCGAAATCGAACAGTGCGGGATCGCCAAGCTGGGACGGTGAGACGTTGCGCATACTTCGGGCGATGTTCTCCACCCGCCCCGGATTGCTCTCGTCCCAATGGCGCAACATCTGCTTGATGACCTGGCGCTGCAGGTTCTCCTGCGAGCCACACAAATTGCACGGGATGATCGGAAATTCGCGAAACTTGGCCCAGCGTTCGATGTCCCGCTCGCGAACGTAGTACAGCGGTCGAATGATCACGTTGCGCCCATCGTCGCTCTTCAATTTTGGCGGCATCGCCTTGAGCCGCGAGCCGAAGAACATATTCAAAAACAGTGTCTCGACCACGTCATCGAGATGATGGCCAAGGGCAATCCGGGTAGCGCCCAACTCGCGCGCGATGCCGTAGAGGTTACCCCTGCGCAACCGCGAACAAACAGCACAGAAGCTCTTGCCCTCGGGGGTCAGCTGTTTGACGATGCTGTAGGTGTCTTTTTCCACACAGTGGAACTCGATGCCGCGAGCGGCCATGTATTCTGGCAGTACCGACGCGGGAAAATCGGGTTGCTTCTGATCCAGATTGACCGCGACCAGGCTGAACTCGACCGGTGCGGCGCGCTGCAGGTTGATGAGAATGTCGAGCAGCGCGTAGGAATCCTTGCCCCCGGATACGCAAACCATGACTTTGTCGCCATCGGCGATCATGGCGTAGTCAGCGATCGCTTTGCCGACCTGACGGCGCAGCTTTTTCTGCAACTGGTTGCGCAGCTTGTTCTGCTGGGTGCCCGTTGGCGCGGCTGACGTCATGGCATCGGGCACTAGTCGAGCTCCCGCAATACCGCAACCGGCGGCGAGCTGACCAGCTTGCGCGTACCCAGCAATCCGATCACCAAAATGAACACAAAGCCCAGCGTCGGACCGAGCGCCCATAGCCAGGGGTGCAATTGGTACGGCAATTCAAACACCTCCACCTGCAAGGCGTAGGCCGTAACCTCCGCGCCGATCGTCGCAACAATGCCAGCGAATATTCCCAGCAAGGCGAACTCCGCGGACAGGGAACCGGTAATCAACCGCCGCGTTGCCCCCAGCGCGCGCAGCAAGGCATACTCGGCGAATCGTTGATCACGACTTGCCTGAATGCTGGCGACCAACACCAGCGCACCGGACGCCACGACCAGCGCCAGGACCAACTCCACCGCTTGAGTCACGCGCGAGATAATCGACTGAATCTGCCCGATCAACGCGTCGACCTCGATGACCGTCACGGTGGGAAATTGACTCAACAGATCGTTCAGGAAGCGTTTTTCGTCAGCCGGAAGATAGAAGCTGGTCATGTAAGTGGCGGGTATGTCTACCAACGCGCCTGGCGAGAACAGAATGAAGAAATTCGGTTCCATGCTGTCCCATTCCACACGCCGCAGACTGGACACGGTGGCCGTTACCGAGATGCCTCCGATGCTGAAGTCCACCTCGTCGCCAAGCGACAAGCGACTCGACGATGCATAGTCCTCTTCTACCGATATCTGGGGCTCAACGTCTTCCTCGCCCCACCAGACACCGTCAATGAGTCGGTTGTTCTCGGAGAGCTGGGTGGTCCAGCTGAGGTTACGTTCACTCGACAACCGCGGGCCGGGCGCATCGGGGTGACGGTGGGCTAGCTCCCAATCCGAGGCGCTTTGCCCGTTCACCCCAACAATGTGCCCGCGAATCATGGGAAACAGTTCGCCCTGGTAATCGACCCGCGAGGCGAGCAATTGCTCGAGCGGCGCGAGTTGCTCCGGAACGATGTTCATCAGAAAGTGATTCGGCGCGCGCTCAGGAATCTGTTGTCGCCATTCGTCCACCAGGGCGACCCGCATCAGCAGCAGGATCAGCAGCAGCATGATCGCAAGACCGAAGATCAGGATCTGCGCCACGCTTTCGCGATGCCGGCGTTGCAAAGCAGCGAGCGCGAGCCGCCAGTAACTTCCGGCCTGCATTCCGACCACGCGGCCGCCCCGCAGCAACAGTGTTGCCAGGATCCCAAAGAACACCACGATGCCCAACACACCCGCCAGCGTCCAGGCCGTCAGCCACCAGCTATCGGTGTACCAGACCAGCAACAGCAGGCTGCCGCCGCCGGCGAAAGCATAGGTGAGCGCACGCGACACGCCGGCGTGCTCGAGATCACGCCGTATCACCCGCATGGGCGAAATCCGACGCAAATTCATGATCGGCGGCAACGCAAACGCAACCAGGCAGACAAACCCGGTGACGGTACCCACAACCAGTGGCTTCAAGCCTGGACCGGGCAGCTCCAACGGCAAATAGCTGCGCAAAATTGCAACGATCACAAGATGCAGCGCCCCGCCGAGCAACAACCCAACACTGACGGCAAGGACCCCGATGATGCCCAGCACCACCAGGTAACCCCACTGTATGTCCGCCGGCGTGGCGCCCAACGTCTTGAAGATCGCCACGTGATCATAGTGGCGGCGCGCATAACGGTCGGCGCTCAGTGCCACCGCAACGCCCGCAAGCAAGACGGCGAGCAACCCGCCAAGCAACAGGAAACTTTCAGCACGGTCCAGCGCATCGCCAATCGACGGGCTGCTCTCGCGAATGCTCTGCCAACGAAATCCTTTATTGAGCGCTTCGTCGAGCGTACTGCGCAGATCCGCCAGCGCTCCATTGTCACCACGCAGCAGCAACCGATACGACAACCGGCTGCCCGGCTGGACAACCTCGGTTGCAGGCACATCATCGACGTGCATCAACAGGCGCGGGCCAAGATCAAAGAAACTGCCGCCACGGTCCGGCTCGTCGGTCAGCACCTGGGCGACGCGCAGATCAGCCACACCCACCGTGACGATATCGCCTATCGCAAGCCCGAGCGCCGGAAACAACCGCGAATCGAGCCAAACCTCGCCTGGCGCTGGCACGGCGTCGGTACGAGTACCCGGGACGAAGGGTTGATCGGAAATCCGCAGACTGCCGCGCAACGGATAGTTCTGGGTCACGGCTTTAACCGACACCAGCTGGTTGCGCTGCGCGGAGAACACCATCGACGGAAACGTCAATGTCTCAGCGGTCTCTAATCCGAGCTGCTCAGCCGCAAGGCGAAACTCATCCGGAATGGACCGCGACGAAGAAATGACGCGATCCGCCGCAAGAAACGTGCTCGATTCGGACACCAACGCCGCTTGCAGTCTGTCCACGAACAAGCTGATCGCCGTTACTGTCGCGACCGCCACCAGCACCGCGGTCACCAGTAGACGAAGCTCTCCAGCACGCCAATCCCGTGCCAGCAGGCGCAGCAGCAACATGAACCTCACGCGCTGACCTCACGGTGGCCGGACACCAGGCGGCCAGAGTCCAGTTCCAGCAACCGATCGCAACGCTCCGCCAACGGCGCATCGTGGGTGACCAGCACCAGCGTCGCGGCAAACTCACGGTTCAAATCGAACAGCAGTTCGATCACCCGCGCACCGGTGACAGTATCCAGGTTGCCGGTAGGCTCGTCGGCGAATAGAACTTTCGGCCGTGATGCGAAGGCGCGCGCAATGGCCACCCGCTGTTGCTCGCCACCACTGAGCTGACGCGGATAGTGCGTCGCCCGATCGCCAAGACCAACCCGTTGCAGTAACTCCAGGGCATCGCTGCGCGGATCGGGGTCACCACGCAGCTCACCAGGCAGCATCACGTTCTCCAACGCAGTCAAACTGCCCAGCAACTGGAAGGACTGAAACACAAATCCCACCAGCTCGCCGCGCAGCACGGCGCGCTGTTCTTCGTCCAAAGCCGTCAACTCGTTACCGTCCAACAACACCGAACCCGAGCTGGGCGTATCCAGACCGGCAAGGATGCCCAGCAACGTAGTCTTTCCGGAACCCGAGGCGCCGATGATCGCAACGCTTTCGGCCGCGTTGATTTCGAGGCTGATGCCATCCAAGATCGTCAAATCGCCTTCACTGGTTGGAACGATCTTGGTCACGCCGTTGGCGCTGAGAATCTCTGCAGTCATGAATGTCGTACTCGTGGTGTCGCTGCTGGCGGCCGGAGTCAGTCACGGCTCAGCAGCTGCCGAGCGAAGCGAAGCCGGAAGCGTCAGAACCGTACTGGTGCTGGGCGACAGTATCAGCGCCGGTTACGGGATTCAACGCGACCACGGTTGGGTCGCTTTATTATCCACGCGGCTGAACGAATCCGGCCACCAATTCAACGTCGTCAACGCCAGCATCAGCGGCGAAACCACCGGTGGTGGTCTGGCACGATTGCCGCTGGCACTGAAGACTCACGAACCGGACTTGGTTATCGTGGAACTGGGCGGCAACGATGGGCTGCGTGGCTATCCCTTGGCACAGATTCGCACCAACCTCGAGCGCATCGGCGAACTCAGCCAGACCGCGGGCGCCGAACTCGTGTTCCTCGGCATGCGCATTCCGCCGAACTATGGAGCGCGCTACGCCAACGCTTTCCACCGGGTTTTTGCGGAGGTGGCCGAAGCATTCGATGCGCCATTGATGCCGTTCTTCCTTGAAGGGGTCGCATTGGGGCCCGTCATGATGCAATCTGACGGCATTCACCCAACCCAGGCTGCTCAGCCACTGTTACTCGACAATGCCTGGGCCGCTTTGTCTCAGTTGATCTGAGCGCGCCGTTTCTGCTATAGCGGAGTCAGCTAGAGCGGGTTCGCTCCCGCTACAGCGATGAGACGCTGTGTCCGCCGTCCACTACGACCACCGAACCGGTCATGTGCGCCGAGGCGTCTGAAGCGAGCAATAACAGCGGCCCATCGAGATCATTGAACTCACCGAACCGCCGCTGGGGGATGCTACGTACAACGTCGTCCGCCTGATCGCTGTCCAGCAGTGCCTTACTGACGTTGGTATAAATGTAGCCCGGCGCCAGCGCGTTCACTCGGATGCCCAGTTTGGCACCCTCCAGGGCCATGATCTTGGTCGCCTGGTTGACCCCTGCCTTGGACACCGCGTAGGGGAAGACGCCTTTCTGTTGCCGACCGGCAAGGATCGAGCTGATGTTGATGATGCTGCGTTGTGCGCCGGCGGCCGCGGTCCGGCTCGAAAATTCCCGGCTCATCAGCCACAGGCCCTTCAGGTTGGTCTCCAGAACATTGTCCCAGCCATGCTCCGCGAGCGTCAGATAGGTCTCGACGCCCGCTTCGACACCTGCGTTATTGACCAGGATGTCGGCTGGGCCGAACGCCGCTTCGGCGGCATCGAAGTAACGGCTGATGCTGTCAGGATCACGTACGTCCAACGGCAACGCGACGGCCTCGCCTCCGCTATCGCTCAGCTCGGCGACACGTTCCTCCAGCTTGTCGACGCTGCGGGCACCCAGCACAACGCGGGCACCGGCATCGCTAAGCACCCCTGCGAGGTGACGACCAATGCCCGTCGACGCGCCGGTCAATAAGGCGGTTTTTCCCGCCAGGCTGAACAGGTCATTCATGACTCGTTTCCCTGTCGTAATCGGGCCATATCGGCGCCCACATGCAACTCACCACGCTGCTCGGCCAATTCCACCTGGCGACGTCGCTCGGTGAACGCCGCGCGTTGCTGCTCGCTGAGTTGATCGTAGCAATGGCCGCAACTGATCCCCAACTGATACCTGGGCGAGTTCAGGTCTTCATCCGACAGCGCGCGCCGACAAGCGTGGCACTGAACGTAGCCACCCTGGTCGAGTTGATCCGTGACGCTGACCCGCTGATCGAACACGAAGCATTCGCCGTCGAATCGATTGTTGTCGCCCACGTTCTCCAGGTATTTCAGGATGCCGCCGTCCAGCTGATACACCTCCGCAAATCCGGCATCGAGCAGCAACGCGCTGGCCTTCTCGCAGCGCACCCCGCCGGTGCAGAACATCGCTACCCGCGGATGATCTTCCGGCGCCAGGGTCGCAGCAAAATCCGAGAATTCTCGAAATGATCGGGTGGCTGGATCGAGGGCGCCCGGGAATGTGCCTACGTCGATCTCATACGAGTTACGGGTGTCAATCACCGTAACCTGGGGGTCATCCAACAGCCGGTTCCAGGTCGCCGCATCGACATGCTGACCGGTGCGCGCCCGCGGGTCGATATCGCGCCGCCGCAGCGCCACGATCTCGTCCTTGATCCGAACCTTCAGCCGAAGAAATACCGGGTTGGCTTCAGCCGCCGCTGAAAAACGCACGGCCAGATCGGCAAACTTTGGATCGGCGCAAAGCAGATCCAGCCAGCGTCGCAGCGCTGAACCCGGGCCGGTCAAGGTCCCGTTGATCCCTTCCTCGGCCACCAGCACCGTACCCTTCAATTGTTCCTCATGCGCCCATCGCTCGAGCAGGTCCGCAACCATCCCAGGGTCTGCCAGATGCACGTATCGATAAAACGTCGCTACCTCGTTCATCGGTTCATCCCGCTTGTGCGGAACCCCCGAGACAGGGTGGCGACAGCGGGGCGGCACCGAATCGATCGCGCCACTCCACTTCGGTATAGGTATGAATGGACAATGCGTGAACCGGTCCGGCGAGCTCGTCGTTCAGCACCTCGTTGACGCGGCGGTGCCGCGCCAGCAAGTTCATGCCCCCGAACGCCTCGGCCACCAGAACCACCTTGAAATGGGTTTCCGACCCGGCCGGGACATTGTGCGACCCGCTCTCATTCTCGACGCTCAGGTGGGCGAGCTCGAAGTTCGCGTCGAGTTTGCTCTCAATTACCCGTTGTACCGCATCAGCCATGAACTTGACCCAGCCGAAAGCCTCGTATTTTACCTCGTGATGGCTGCTCAGGGAGAAAGTATCACCACGGACACGTTGTCGGGGCCCCCACCATCCAGCGCTGCTTCGATGAGCGCATCAACCAGATCCGCGGGTTCAGCGGCATAACGTTGAAAGCAGCCAGCGATATCCGAGTCCGACACGACGTCCGTCAAACCGTCGCTGCACAGCATAACGAGTTCGTCCGGGCCAAGCGTCAATCGACTTACGTCGACGTCTACGTCGACCTCAATACCGATCGCTCGGGTGACTATGTTGCGATTGGGCGCCTTTCGCGCCTCATCGCGACTCAAGATACCGTCTTCTACCAGCTGCTGAACAACGCTGTGATCCGTGCTGATCTGACGCAGACCATCCTTCCCGAAGCAATAAGCTCGGGAGTCGCCAACGTGGGCAAGCGCACATTCCCGTCCGCGAATCGACACGGACACCAGCGTCGTGCCCATGCCCCGGTAGTCGAGGCGCGATCGGGCGAGCTGGTAGACGCGTTGATTGGCCTCGCGAACCGCGGCTTCGAGCAGCGTTGCGCGCCCTCTCAGACCCAGATCCGGGTTGCCACGGGCTGTTCGCCGAAACGCGTCGAAAACACAGTCCACGGCCTGTTCGCTGGCCACTTCGCCCGCATTCAGGCCACCCATGCCATCCGCCAACGCCGCCAGACCGATGACGTCATCGATCGCGAAAAAGTCTTCGTTGTTGCTGCGAACCCTACCCTGGTCCGTACGCCCGACGATCCTCATGGCTCAGCGACCTCGCCTCCCAGCGAGCCAGTCTAAACAGTCTGATCCGGCCTTGAAAGGAACTGGCACGACTTCGGGCACGCCACTAAACTGGAACGCTTCGGCAACGCCGCACAACCTACAAAAAAACATGTTAGCGATCATCTCGCCCGCCAAGTCTCTGGATTTCGAGACCCCTCCTGTCATCCGCAAGCACACCACGCCCGACTTCCTGGACGAGTCCCAGGTATTGATTGGCGAACTGCGTCGATTCTGCCCGGCGGACATTTCCAAACTCATGGGCATCAGCGTGAAGCTCGGCGATCTCAACTACCGCCGCTACGCCCAGTGGTCGACGCCGTTCTCGCCCAAAAATGCCAAGCAGGCCGCGCTGGCGTTCACTGGCGATGTGTACATGGGCCTGGAGGGCTGGAATTTCGACGCGCGAGATTTCAACTTTGCGCAACGGCACCTGCGCATTCTCTCGGGTCTCTACGGGCTGTTGCGGCCCCTGGACCTGATCCAGCCATACCGTCTGGAGATGGGCACGGGCCTGCCAAATCCGAATGGTTCGAACCTCTACGCGTTCTGGGGCAACAAACTCACCCGGTCGGTGAACAAGGCAATCGAGGATCAAGGTCAACCCGTTCTGGTCAATCTCGCATCAAAGGAGTACTTCGCCTCGCTGCAACCCGAAGCAATCGATGCCCGGATCATCACACCGACCTTTCTCGACTTGAAGAACGGACGCTACAAATTCCTGAGCTTCTTCGCCAAGAAAGCCCGCGGGCTGATGGCGCGCTATCTGATCAAGGAACGCGTCAAGACCGTCAAGGCGCTGAAAGCTTTCGATTGCGAGGGGTATCGCTACTCGGAGGAGCAGTCCCGGGGCGATAACTGGGTGTTCCTGCGCGACCGCCCGTCGGCGTAGCTCGCCCTATATGTCTAGTCTGAGCCCCTCGATTCGGGGGGCAGCAGATCGGCCAGCTGGGCCTTCCGCAACCGCATGACTGCGGGGGCGCGCCGTCTTCGGACCCTTATGTTGAGCGTCTCCACGCCAAACGCGAAGGCCATCGCGAAGTAGATGTAGCCTTTCGGGAAGTGGACGTCTAACCCTTCAGCCATCAGGGTTGCGCCGATCAGCAACAAAAAACTCAGCGCCAGCATCTTGATGGTCGGGTGATCCTCGACGAATTCACCAATCGTCCGCGCCGCAACCATCATTACCAGCACCGCCACGACGATTGCGGCGATCATCACCTCGACGTGCTCGACCAGACCGACCGCCGTGATTACTGAATCGAAGGAGAACACGATGTCGATCAGCGCGATCTGGACCAGTACGCTCGCAAAGCTGGGTGTGGGCCCTTCGCCCCCGCCACCGGCCACGCCTTCCAGGGAGTTGTGTACTTCGACGGTCGACTTGAAGATCAGAAACGCTCCGCCCAGCAGCAGGATCAGGTCACGACCGGAGATCGCATGGCCCGCGAAAACGAACAGGTCGCGGGTCAGCTGCATGATCCAGACCAGCGTCAGCAGCAAACCGATTCGCATGAACATGGCGAGTCCGAGGCCCAGCAACCGGCCGCGAGCACGTTGCGCTTCGGGCAACCTGCTGGTCAGTATCGAAATGAAAATGATGTTGTCGATCCCGAGCACGATCTCGAGGACCGTAAGCGTCAGAAACGCCATCCATACTTCTGGATTGGTCAGGAGTTCCATGGGCAGCTACTCGAGACGGCCATGGGCCAATTCAAACACAGCCCGCCCCGGGACCGCACGAACTGGTGAACCCGCAACGGGTGACCCGATATCGGACAATCGCTACCATGGGCGATCCGTAACTTAATCCGCAACTGAAGAGGGTGCATCATGGATTCGGAGCAACAGCAGACCCAACAGATAGAGGCGGCCGTGCTGCGTCGCCTGCTGGAGCACCTCGACGAGCACAAGGAGGTGCAGAACATTGATCTGATGAATCTGGCCGGGTTCTGCCGCAATTGCTTGTCCAAGTGGTATCGCGCGGCCGCGGAGGATCAGGGCGTGACCCTCGACTACGAAGAAGCTCGTGAGATTGTCTACGGTATGCCTTACGCCGAGTGGAAAACCCGGTACCAGAGCGATGCCAGCGCTGCACAGCTGGACACCTTCAAGCGCAACAACCCCTGAGCTTGATGGCGGATCCCGTTGTCAGCCTGGACCAGGTAAGCAAACACTTCGCCAAGGTCACCGCGGTTGATCGCCTTTCTTTCGACATCCCGCAGGGCAGCATCTTTGGTTTGCTGGGTCCCAACGGCGCAGGAAAAACGACCACCATCAGAATGGTGGTTGGAATTCTCCGACCCGATGAAGGCACATTGCGGGTATTCGGCGCTGCCGATCCCACGCTGAGCAAATCCCGGCTCGGCTACCTTCCCGAGGACAAAGGCCTGTACAAAAGAATGCGGGTCCAGGAACTGGTGGCTTACTTTGGCCGCCTGAAAGGCTTGACCGGCGTCGACGCGCGGCGCAGAGCCGCCGACCTACTCAACCAGTTCGAGCTCGGCGACTGGTGCCAGGAGAAGTGCGAGAGCCTGTCAAAGGGTATGGGGCAGAAGGTTCAGATCGCTGCGACCCTGATCCACGAACCCGAACTGGTGGTATTGGATGAGCCATTTTCCGGGCTCGATCCCGTGAACGTGGAGTTGATCCGCGAAACCATCCTTGCGGTCAAAAAGAGCGGACGAAGCGTCATCCTTTCCACTCACATCATGGAGCAAGCCGAGCAGATCTGCGACGAACTGGTGCTGATCAACCACGGCACCAAGGTGCTGGAAGGAACGCTCGGGGAATTGAAGCGCGGCATCGGACGAACGATTTCGCTCGACTATGACGGTGATGGTTCGATCCTGCAGAGTCTCGCCGGCGTGCAGCGCGTCAACGACGCCGGCAAGCATGCCGAGTTGACCCTGGACGCAGACACCGACCCGCAACAACTCCTCGCCGCACTCGTGGGGCGATTGACGATACATCGATTCGATACTCAACAGGCATCGCTCCACGAGATCTTCGTCCGTACGGTGCAGGCTGACCGAAGCTCGGCAGAGCCGGTGGACATGGAGGGTGGTCGTGCGATCTGACGTCCGCCATGCGTTGCTGATCGCCGCACGCGAGTATCTTGAAAACGTGCGCACCCGAGGGTTCTGGCTGAGCCTGCTGCTGCTACCGGTCGTCCTTGCGGTGCTGTCGATCGTCCCGATCATGCTCGCTGACAGCGTATCCACATCGGACTATGCGGTGCTGGACCACTCCGGCTGGGTCGACCCCGAAGTGCAGAAACAGGTGTTGCAGGAAGATCTGACGCTGATCGTCACCACTCTCGTCGAACAGATGGGCAAACAGACGGCCGAACAGCAGCCGCTGCCGGAGGCGCTCGTCGAGTTGGCCGACCTGCTCACCGACGAGGACGCGAAGACAACATTGGTCGATGAGGCCATGGAACAGATTACCGGGTACCAGTCGGGTTCAGTTCCGCTCGCCGCTGACGGCGTGCCGGCCACGCCGGCGGAACAGTTCGCCCTGTGGTGGACCAATGACGCGAGCCAGGTGCTGGCCGTCAATGACCGGGTTTCCATTGCTCGATTCAGGCGCATCGACGTGCCTGGCGCAGACCGAGCGCGGCTGAATGCGCTGGTAGAGGACGAGCAACTGCTCGGCTATTTCGTGATCCCCGACGATCCGGTGGCAGCAACCGAAGGCGCCCAGTACGTCACCCGGACGCTGACCAATCTGGACCTCCAGCGCTGGTACGCCCGCCAGGCGACGCAACTCATTCGCAGTCGCCGCATTCGCGAAGAGAACATCGCGCCCGAACTGGCGAGCTGGATCGAACAACCGATAGACTTCCAGGCGATCCGGCTTACCGAAGACGGTGCTACCGAGGCACAGATTTCCGACACGCTATCGCAGTGGGCCCCGGTGGCATTCGTCTACATGCTCTGGATTTCAATCTTTTCAGTGACCCAGATGTTGCTGACAAATACCGTCGAGGAGAAGTCCAACAAGCTCGTAGAGGTGTTGCTGTCATCGGTTTCGGCTCTCGAGTTGATGGCCGGTAAGATCCTGGGCATCGCAGCGACCGGGCTCACCATCGTCACCACCTGGTTGCTGATGGTGATCGTCGCAGCGAGTGTTCTGCCCACACCGGCGGGCATGACCATTGACCTGCTCGGCCTGGTGACCAATCCAATCTACCTGGGCTCGTTCCTGGTGTACTTCGTGCTGGGTTATCTGCTGTACGGAGCAATTCTGTGCAGCCTTGGATCCCTGGCCAACAATCTGAAGGAGGCGCAGAACCTGATGATACCCGTGCAGCTGTGCCTGTTCATTCCGTTGCTGGTAGTGATCCCCATCGGCCGCGACCCGTCGGGTCTACTTGCCCAGATAACGACATGGATTCCACCGCTCACCCCGTTCGTGATGATGAATCGCGCCGCATTTCCACCGGGACTCGCAACCTACGTGGCAACTACGTTGTTGATGTTGGTATCAATCTACGTCTCGCTTCGGGTAGCTGCACGGGTCTTCGAAGCCGGCATCCTGATGACGGGCAAACCGCCACGAATCACCCAATTGTGGCGGCTCGTGATGGGACGCGGCCGCAAATGAGCAATCCCGACATCGATCAGGCGGCATTCATCGCTCCGGGGGCCGCCATCTACGGAAACGTAGTACTCGCAGAAGGCACCAGTGTGTGGTTCAACGCGGTGATTCGCGCCGAAAGCGCGGGTGTTGAAATCGGCGCGTTCAGCAACATTCAGGATCACGCGATGATTCACATCGGTACCGTCGATGCCACCCGCATCGGCGCCTACTGTTCGATTACACACCATGCCACGGTGCACGGCGCGACGGTGGGCGATCACTGCCTGATTGGCATCGGCGCGACCGTCATGGACGGCGCGGTAGTAGGTGACAACTGTATCGTCGCGGGCCACTGCATTGTGAGGGAAGGCGCGGTCGTGCCGCCCAACTCGATCGTAGCCGGGGTACCCGGGAAGGTCGTGGCCAGACGAAACAACTACGTCGACAACAAGGTAAACGCCTATTCGTACTACAGAAACGCTCTTGCCTACGTCCAGGGCGATCATCGTCTCTGGGCCCGTGAAGATTACCAGGCCGACCTCAGCGCAGCGCGAACGCGCTATGAGCAGGACCCCGAAGCGGCATCCGTGTGAGTCCTAGCGGTTCGCTTGCACATGCGCAGATGGGCATGCACCATGCCCGCGTGCGAACCCTGAGCCCACACCCACCGGCCACCATGGCCCACAGCTATCGCTTTGAGCGTGCCGCTGTACGAAGCCAACGCCTGCCGCCGCGTGGACAACTACGGGCAATCAGCGCGATGGTATCCGGGACCACCGGGGCGGCTCGTGCCAAGCCGCTCAACCACACCTTGTTCTTTTCAAGCCTGCTGGGCGCCTCGTTCTATCAGGAGACCATCGTCACGCACTACGCCGCACCGACACCGGGACGGCATGGTCCGTTCAACATCGCCGAAATGTCGCCGGCCGACTACGCCACGATCTCTGCGTCGGACCTCTTCGAACGTACCGAGACACACCTCGCCTATCAACGCATGGGCAGCGCGCCCATCGAAATGGCGCAACGCACTCACGTGTTGAACTTCGTCAGCTCTCTCGCCAACCGGAACGCGCAACGCTTCATGCTGCTGCCCGGTGCCCGGTTCAGTGAGATCGACAACACCGATCATGCTCACGAGTGGTCGCACGCACTGCTGGAGTTTCACGAGTATCTGATATTCGAGCCCGCGACCGGCCGACTGCTGCTGTTGATGTTCGCGTTCGATTGATGCCCATGACTCATTGGTTCCATGCAAATAAGAGCCTGTGGCGCGAATGGCGCGCGTTCCTGCTGTTCATCGCGATCATGCTGGTATTTCGTTCGGCGATCGCCGACTGGAACCAGGTTCCATCCGGCAGCATGAAGCCGTCGATCCTGGTGGGCGATCGGATTGTGGTCGACAAGCTGGCTTACGATCTGCGCGTGCCGTTCACGCTGCGCCGCATTGTCCGCTGGGCCGAACCACGACGGGGCGACGTGGTCACGTTTCCATCACCCATGGATGAACGATTGTTCGTCAAGCGCATCGTCGGATTGCCGGGTGACGTCGTGGAACTGCGCAACAACCGGGTAATCGTCAACGGTGAGCACGCAACATACACGGAGCTGACCACCGAAGAGGTCGAACAGATCGAACTGCCGAACAAACGAGGCTACCGTTTCGAACACGAATCGTTCGGGTGAGGTCAGCTACATTGTGATGTTCAAGCGAGGATTGTCGGCCACTCCGTACCAGAGCTTCGCGCCGGTGAAAGTGCCGGACAACCACTTCCTCATGCTGGGCGACAACCGCGACGACAGCCGCGATTACCGAGCCATCGGATGGGTCGAACGGGAGCGAATACTTGGCCGCGCGAAGGCTATCGCGTTTTCGCTGAACTACGACAACTACTATGCCCCCCGGATGAATCGTTTTTTCGAATCGCTCTGATGCTCTGCGACCGCCTTGCTCGATGACCAGGTTACTCGGGCTCAGCGCCGGAACCGTTTGATGATCAGCACCACCAGACACGCGGGGACGGGCGACCGCGACGACGAACAACAAACTGCCCAGGAAATAGTCGAGCAGTATCTCCGAGTCGAGATCGAGTTCCCGCATTGCCCACAGGATGGCAGCGCCCGCGACTGCCGCCGCCAACAACGTTCTACGGGTCAGTCGATCACGCCACCACTTCACCAGCAATCCTCATCGTGCCGCACAGCCACCAGAAGCGGTATTCTACTCACTCGGGCTTTCACCCATAGTGACGTTTCCCAAAGAATGAGCACAGATTCAGCGCCGCTGACACTCGAGCAGTTCCTCAAGCAGGCCGGTACGGGAGTCGTCGAAGACTTCACGCTGGAACCGAGCGGCCAGATGGACGCCGCCGAAATACGGGTGCACGCGCGCAACGGCCGATGCATTGGCATCGACTTCTCGCAATGGGTTCTGGCAGGTTCTCACTTCGAACATGTCGAGTTCGAGGCCTGTCGCTTCCGCGCAACTGAGCTCAGCGATTGTCGATTCGAGCACTGCACTTTCTTCACCGGCGAAGCGCCATCGAACTGCGACTTTTCGTTTGCCGATCTACGCGAAACGGTATTCGACCACTGCGACCTGACCACCGCGGTGTTCATCCGAACACGCGCCCATGGGCTCGAGCTGAAACAGTGCCAGGCCCAGGGCGCCGAGTTCAGAGAGGCGGACTTCAGCCTCGCGGTGCCCGGCGCGCAACGTTCAGGCGTCAATCACGCGACGTTCGATGGCTGCAATCTCTCCTACGCCGACTTCAGCAGAACGGATCTGACGGAATGTCAGCTGACCGACAACCGACTGATTCACAGCGTCTGGCACAACGCAGTATTGGAACGTGCCAATCTGGCGGGCTCGACCCTGGACAACATCGAAGGCAAGGGACTGGTTCTGCGCGGCGCCGACCTCCGCGGCTGCCGGTTCAACAACCTCGATGCTCGTCAGATCGATCTGACCGATGTTCAGGTGGAACTTGAGCAGGGCCTGACGCTGCTGCAGACCCTGGGCATCCAGGTGAGCTGATCAGGAACCGCCAATCGCCAGCAGTTCTACGTCGAAAATCAGCACCTGGTTCGGTCCGATGCTGGCACCGGCGCCGCGCTCGCGATAAGCGAGTTCCGACGGCACGAACAGACGCCATTTGGAACCGACCGGCATCAGCTGCAACGCTTCCACCCAGCCAGGGATGACACCGCTAACGGAAAAAGACGCCGGCTGACCACGCTCGACCGAACTGTCGAACACCGTGCCGTCTGGCAGGGTTCCGTGATAGTGCGTGGTCACCGTATCTGTCGCGATCGGGATCGCCCCGGATCCTTCGACCAACACCTCGTACTGCAAACCGGAGGTCAGCGAGACTACTTCAGCACGCTTGGCGTTCGCCTCGAGAAAGACTCGACCCGCCTCCAGATTCGCGTTGGCGACCTCGGAGGTGTTGGCTTCGCTCACGCTCTGCATTGCGTTCATCGCAGCGGACATCTCTTCATCCGCTACCCGTCTGGAGTTGCCCGCGACGCCGTCACGAACGCCTTCCAGGAACGCTGCATCGTCGAGAAACGTTCCGAATTGTTTGGACACATTACCGGCCACATTGAAGCCAATCCCGTAGCTGGCGCGCTTCGCATCATCGTCGAGCGCGATCTCCGAAGAAACCTCGTCACCCGCTTCCCCGGTTACCGGTGGCGTATCACAGCCCGTCAGTAGCACCAGGAGTATCAGGCCAACACAGCCACTCATCCCGGCCAGGGTTGTGATACGTGCCCCTTGCGGCGGCATTCGATTCTTCATATGTTTACTCCGTACGGGTTACATCTTGTTAATACTGCCATCCGAGGGCATCCGATAGTCTCGGCTATCCACCACACGCAAACAGACACGCGAGGCAAATCCGTACGACATCTGGGGGCTAGGGACAGTTTCGCGACCTCGGGGAACCGGGACGCGATGCGGGCGTCAGAATACACCAGACGCGCGGCCAGAACAGACCTAACGCGAAACAGCGACCGAGTGCGTATAGTGCACCAGTGAAGTACCGATCAATGAACGCAGAAGCACACAAGGCGCCAGCAATGGGGCGCACCGCCGGGGCCACCAGGAGACTCGCCGTGCTTCGCGGAGGCCTTGCGGGAACCCTCACCCTCCTGCTCACCGTCAGCGGCTTCGCTCAAGCGGAGCCCACCGCCTCCGTCACGGCCGAACCCCAAGCAGGGCCGCAGGTCGCCTACACAGCTGTCAGCGCATCGGCGCTGGAACCACTCGAGGTGCACCCTCGCACCAGCCTGACCATCGTCGAGCAGCTGAGACACAACCACTATCTGAAGAAGCCGTTGGACGATACAACCTCGAGCGAGGTGTTCGAGAGGTATCTCGCCCAGCTCGATAGCGCTCGCGCGTACTTCCTCGCAGGCGACGTGAGAGATCTGGAGAAGTATCGGTATGTGCTGGACGATGCGCTGAAGCGCGGCGATCTGACACCAGCATTCGAGATGTTCAATCTGTATCAGACGCGCATGACCCAGCGCCTCGAATACCTGCTGGCCCAGCTGAATAGCGGGCTGGAGACGGTCGATTTCACGCGTGACGAGCAGCTGCGCGTCGACCGTGAACACGCGCCCTGGCCGGAAACGCAAGCCGAAATGGACGACCTGTGGCGCAAACGGCTCAAGGCATCCGTGCTGAGCATGAAGCTCAACGGTAAAGAACTCGCCGAGATCCAGGAATTGTTGAGGAAACGCTACCGCAACCGACTGAAGCAGGCCGGGCAGACCAACAGCGAAGACGCGTTCCAGCTGTACGTTAACGCATACGCAAGCACCTACGACCCCCATACCCAGTATTTTTCGCCGCGCACGTCGGAGAATTTCAACATCAACATGTCACTTTCCCTGGAAGGGATTGGCGCGGTGTTGAAAACCGAAGACGAATACACAGAAGTGGTGCGCCTGGTACCCGCGGGGCCAGCCGACAAGAGCGGCCTGATCAAGCCCGCTGATCGAATTATCGGCGTCGCCCAGGGTGAGAACGGCAAATTCATCGACGTCGTGGGCTGGCGGCTGGACGACGTGGTTGAACTGATTCGCGGACCGAAGGATTCGGTGGTGCTGCTGCAGATCATCCCGGACAGTTCCGACACCGACGAGGAACGGGTGATAAGCATCACCCGCAATACGGTTCAGCTTGAGGAGCAATCCGCCCAGAAACGTCTGATGACGATCGTTCGCAACGGCGTGGAGCAGCGAGTCGGGATCATCGAAATTCCGACCTTTTACGCCGACTTCCGCGCTATTCAGCGGGGCGAGCCCAACTACAAGAGCACTACCCGTGACGTACGACGGCTGATCGACGAACTCAAGGCCGACGACGTGCAGGCGCTGATCATCGACCTGCGCAACAATGGCGGCGGTTCGCTGCAGGAAGCCGACTCACTCACCGGTTTGTTCATCAAATCCGGGCCGACGGTTCAGGTGAAGACGGCACGCCGGCCCGCAAACATCTACTCCGATGTCGATGACTACATTGCGTGGGATGGGCCGCTGGCAGTGCTGGTGAACCGACTCTCCGCGTCGGCCTCCGAAATTTTCGCAGGCGCAATCCAGGACTATCAACGCGGCTTGATCGTCGGCAGCCAGACTTTTGGCAAGGGCACCGTACAGACATTGATTCCCGCTCAACCGGGGTCAGCTCAAAATTACTCAAGCGAAGTTCTACCGCGTATCAGGGCAAAGCACCCAGCATCAAGGCATCCTCCCGGCCATCGGATTTCCGGGGATTTTCGACGTCGACCGGAGTGGCGAAAGTTCGCTCGATGGCGCGCTGCCCTGGGACGTGATCAACCCGGCGGTCTACCCACGTTCGGGGGACATTGAACCAGCGCTGGAGATGCTGCAGGCGAAACACGACTCCCGGGTGTCGAGAGATCCCGATTTTCAGTACCTGCAACAATTATCGCTGAAGAGCGCTGAGAATCGTAACCGAACTCACGTCTCGCTCAACGAGCTGAGCCGTATGGAGGAAAAAGCCGACGACGACCGGTGGCGATTGAGTCTCGAGAATCAGCTACGCGCGGCCAAGGGAGAACCCCAGCTCGCGTCGCTCGACGAGCTGGATGATCTGGACGACGAAGAAGCAACAGCGGACGACGACGGGGCACCGAAAACCGAAGACGCCATGATTCGCGAGAGCGGCAACATTCTGCTCGACTACATCGGCATTACTCATCAGATCGCATTCGTCGATACTGACGGTGACGCCAGCATCAACGACATTCCCTGAGCTGGACTGCGTCAGGAAGCCACTTCCTCCAGCAGGAACTCCGCCGCGCGCGACTTGATGGTGCGTGCCAGCGCTTCGTGAAAATCCGCGAGAGGCATGGTGTGCTGCTCCCGGTGACCATAGCGACGCAGCGTGACCGTTCGATCGGCCTGTTCACGTTCACCCACGATCAGCAGGTTGGGAATCTTTCGCGTAGTTCCCTCGCGGATTTTCTTGGCAACCGTCTCTCCCGTTGAAGCCAGCTCCGCGCGCACCATGTCGCCTCGCAGCAACGCAACGATCTCCTTCGCGTAGTCATCGAATTGGTCCGAAACCGTCAGCAGTTGAACCTGAACGGGAGCTAACCAGGTCGGAAATGCGCCGCCAAAATGTTCGAGCAGGAAAGCCACCATTCGTTCGTGAGTGCTGAACGGCGCGCGATGGATGCAAAACGGCGTGTGTTCCGCCCCATCCGGGCCGACGTAGGTCAGGCCAAGATTGCCTGGCTGGGCGAAGTCCAATTGGACGGTGCTGACCGACTCGTCCCGACCGGTTACGGTCATGAACTGAATGTCCAGTTTGGGGCCATAGAATGCCGCCTCGCCAGGAGCGTCGACGTAGTTGACCCCTAGCTCCTGCAACACCTCCTTCAGAACCTGCTCGGAATGACTCCAGGCCTCGGGGTTGTCCACATACTTCTCTTTGCCCTTGGGATCTTCGGGATCCCAGCGCGACAAGCGAACAAAGTAGGAGTCCAGACCCAGGATCCGATAGGCCTCCTCGTACATCGACATGACCGATTTGAGTTCCTCCTTGACCTGCTCCGCAGTGCAATAGATGTGCGCATCGTTCATACACATGCCGCGCACCCGAACCAGACCGTTGACTGCGCCGGAATCCTCCCAGCGGTACACCTGACCGTACTCCGCCAGACGTAACGGCAGGTCCCGGTAGCTGCGCGGTTCCGCCGCGAAGATCTTGTGGTGGTGCGGACAGTTCATCGGCCGCAGCACGTAAGACTCCTTGGTTTCATCGCTCGCACCCTCGGATCGATCCTTGACCTCCATGATCGGGTACATGTGCTCTTCGTAGTACGGCAAGTGTCCGGAGCGCCTATACAATTCGACCTTCGCCAGGTGCGGCGTTGCCACCCGCTGATAGCCCGCCTTGAACTCCATCTCCTTGGCGAGCGCTTCGAGCTCGTCACGCAGCACCGTGCCGTTGGGTAGCCACAACGGCAGCCCCCGGCCAATCTCGTTGTCAATGCGAAAGATGCCCAGCTCCCGACCCAGCCGCTTGTGATCCCGCTCCAGCGCCAGTTCATAGGCAGCGACGTGTGCATCGAGTGCTTCCCGGGACTCGAACGCAAAGGCGTAGATGCGGGTCATCATCACGTTGTCGGAATCGCCTCTCCAGTACGCACCGGCGACGTTGCGCAGCTTGAAGGCATCCCGGGCGATCTCCTTGGTGGTATCGACGTGGGGACCCTCGCACATGTCCAGAAACGGACCGTTGCGATAGAAGCTGAGCTCCTTCAGGTTCTGCTTCTCGACCAGCTCGCGCGCGTACTCAGCCTTGTAGGGTTCAGCCATTTCATCGATCCGGGCAATGGCCTCGTCAGCCGCCAGGGCTTCGCGATAAAAGCGCTGTCCTTTCTTCAGGATCTTCTTCATGCGCCGCTCGAGTTCGGGGAAGTCTTCCTCGGTCAGCGACTCGCTCAAGATGAAGTCGTAGTAGAAGCCATCCTTGATCGGCGGCCCGAAACCCAGCGTCGAACCAGGCCGCATCTCCAGTACCGCCTGCGCCAGTACGTGCGCCAGGCTATGCCGGACGCGGTAGAGCTGATCGTGGCCCGAAGCGCCCTCGATGGGCTCTCCGCTGTGCTCGAAATCTGCCATGTCTAGTGTCCTAAAACAAAAACCCCGTCAGGCACGCCTTCCGGGGTTTGCTGGTGGAAGACGCTCGTTGCTGGAGCCGCCTTCATTTGAGCGTTACGTACGCGTCAGGCGGCCCTGCTCTCCTCCAATGGGGAGAGAGGCGTGTTCGGTGTGATAGTCACCATGTAGGTCACTTCCGGGACCAGATGGGCGTATGGATCATTCATGCGCGCACATCATAGAGCGCTGCATATCGAATGCAAGACTGGACCCGTGAGCTCCAATGGGTCCAGCCTTGACCCAGGGCTTGCGATCATCCTATTGCGCCCCCATATCTCAAAGAACAATCGTGACGGTTCGAAACACAGCACATCATGGATATTGACCAGCAAAGCGACACCGCGACGCAGGAATCGGGGCATCAGATCATTCTTCCGGGCGACGTATTGCCGGACATCATCCACGTGATTCCGCAGGAAAATCGGCCCTTCTTTCCCGGCCAGGCCATGCCACTGCTGATGAACGCCGAGATCTGGCTGCCTACGCTGAAGTCCATCCAGGACCGTGGCCAGGACGTGGTCGGTTTGATCGCCAGCCGTGACGCGCTCAGCAAGGCGCCTTCACCTGACGAGCTGTACACCATGGGTACCGCGTGCCGCATCCACCGGGTGCAACGTAACGAAGAGCATCTGCAGGTGATTCTCGAAGGCTTGCAGCGGTTCCGCGTTCGCCGCTGGGTTAGACAGAAACTGCCCCTGGTAGTTGCGGCGGAATACTTCCCCGAAAAGTCGGGCCCGGGCTCGACCGCTATCCAGCCACAGGAGGTGAAGGCTTACGCGGTCGCCATCATCAACACGATCAAAGAGCTGATCCCGTTGAATCCGCTTTACGGCGAAGAGCTGAAGGTGTTCCTCGCGCGGTTCAGCCCGAACGAGCCGGCCGCCCTCGCCGACTTCGCCGCCGGACTGACGTCGGCGTCCAAGGCCGAACTTCAGGACGTTCTGGAGACCCTGCCACTGCTGCCACGACTGGAGAAAGTTCTCGAGCTGTTGAACAAAGAACTACAGATCGCCCGCACGCAGATGGAGATCCGGGAACATGTGGATGGGGAGATTCAGGAGCATCAGCGCGAGACTTTTCTGCGCCAGCAACTGTCGTTCATCGAGAAGGAACTGGGCATCTCCAAGGACGACAAGACCGCCGAGATCGATGAATTTACAGAACGACTCGATCGCCTGACGATGCCCGAGGCGGTGCTCGCCAAGGTCAATCAGGAACTGAAGAAGCTCGCGGTTCTGGAACCAGGATCGCCCGAATATGGTGTCACTCGAAATTATCTGGACTGGCTGACCGGACTTCCCTGGGGCATCCAGAGCGACGATTGCCAGGATCTCGACCTGGCCGCCGAGGTGCTCGACCGCCACCACGAAGGCCTCGCGGACGTCAGGGAACGGATCATCGAGTTCCTCGCGTTGGGCATCATGAAGAACGACGCCGCCGGATCCATCGTACTGTTCGTTGGCCCGCCAGGGGTGGGTAAGACCTCGCTCGGTCGATCCATCGCCGACGCATTGGGTCGCAAGTTCTATCGATTTTCTGTGGGCGGCATGCGCGACGAAGCGGAAGTGAAAGGACACCGCCGGACCTACATCGGCGCCATGCCCGGCAAGTTGATTCAGGCTATCAAGGACTGCGGCACCTCGAACCCCGTGATCATGCTCGACGAAGTCGACAAGATCGGCGCTTCCCATCAGGGCGACCCGGCTTCGGCGCTGCTCGAAGTGCTTGATCCCGAACAGAACAGCGGCTTCCACGACCATTACCTGGACGTCGACTTCGATCTGTCCAAGGTACTGTTCGTCTGCACGGCCAACCAACTGGATACCATTCCGGGTCCGCTGCTGGACCGCATGGACGTCCTGCATCTATCCGGCTATCTAGCGGACGAAAAGCTCGTCATCGCGAGACGGCACCTGCTGCCACGGCAACTGACCAACGCCGGCCTGAAGCAACGTGGTGACCTGCGCATCGACACGCCCGCCCTGAAACGAATCATCGATGGCTATTCGCGCGAAGCCGGCGTTCGACAGCTGGACAAAGCGATCGGCGCTGTGGTTCGCAAAGCGGTCGTCAAGCTGTTGCGCGGCGAGACCCGGCCAATCCGAGTTCGCACCAGCGACGTCGAGGAGTATCTGGGCCAACCCGTTTACCGCCCCGAGCAACGTCAGCACGGGATCGGTGTCGTCACCGGGCTCGCCTGGACGGCACTTGGCGGGGTGACGCTTTCGATCGAAGCGACACGCATTCACGACCGCGGCGCCGGTTTCAAGATTACCGGGCAGCTCGGCTCCGTCATGCAGGAGTCCGCCAATATCGCGCACAGTTACGTAACGGCCAACGCTGCGGCGCTGGAGATCCCGCCAGGCTTTCTCGATGACGCGTTCATCCATCTGCACGTCCCGGCCGGAGCGACCCCGAAAGACGGCCCAAGCGCGGGTGTGGCGATGGCGACCGCGCTGTTGTCTCTGGCGCGGGGCCAGGCCGGACGCACCGATATCGCCATGACCGGAGAACTGACGCTAACGGGCGTGGTCTACCCGGTCGGCGGCATTCAGGAGAAACTGATCGCGGCGAAACGCCAGCGCATCAAAGAGATCATCCTGCCGGCGGCCAACAAGCGTGACTTCGCTGAAGTTCCTGAACACGTCCGCGAAGGGCTGACCGTGCATTTCGTAGACAACTTCACCGAAGTGGTGGCACTGGTCTTCTAACGCCTATACTCGGCCTCATGCTGGGTAATCTGCCAGCGCCGCCGAATGGGCATGCCATCGCAGCGATGGCGCTCACCGTCGTCGCCTTGTACCTGTTCTCGCGCAGGCGCTTTCCCCTGGAACTGACCAGCCTGGGTCTCATCGTGGTGCTCACGGTCGGGTTTTCACTGGTCCCATTCGAACAGGGCAACCTGCGTCTGGATCCGGTCGATTTCTTCTACGGTTTCGGCCACGAAGCCTTGATCGCCGTGTGCGCGCTGATGGTGGTCGGGCAGGGGCTGGTGCTGACGGGAGCGCTGGAGCCCGTCGGTCGACACCTCGCGCGCGCCTGGGGTCGAATGCCGTTCCTGTCACTGCTTGCCACCCTGGTGATCGGCGCGGTATTGAGCGCCTTCGTCAACAACACGCCAATCGTTGTTCTGCTGTTGCCTATTCTGGTCAGCGTGTGCCTGCGCACGGGTACGTCTGCCAGCAAAATTCTGATGCCGATGGGCTTCAGCACGCTGGTAGGCGGCACCGCCACAACCATTGGCACCTCCACGAATCTGCTGGTGGTCGCAGTTGCGGCCGACCTTGGTTTGCGACGCTTCGAGATGTTCGACTTCGCCTTTCCAGCGGTGATTGCCTCCGGGGTCGCCATCGCATACCTGTGGCTGATCGCACCGCGCCTACTGCCCGACCGGGACCTGCCGCTGAGCGACGTTTCTCCGCGATTGTTCGAAGGGCGGTTGCAAATCGATGCCGGCAGCCGGGCATTGGACGGCACGCTGAGCGAGGCGATCGCTCTGACCGGCGGCGCCATGAAGGTCGCCCGTATCCGGCGCGGCGACACCTTCATTCTGCCGTTGCCCGACGTAGTGCTGCGTGAAGGTGATCGGTTACGCGTTCGAGATACTCCCGCCAACCTCAAGTCCTTCGAGGAATCCCTGAACGCCACGCTGTACGGCGAAGAGCACGTAATCGACGACGGGCATCCCTTACAGGACGATGACCAGGTGGTGGTTGAGATCGCCGTGGTGCCCGGTTCCACACTCGACCGGACCAGCCTGCGGTATGCTCGATTCATTGCCCGTTTTCAGTTGGCCGTCCTGGCGTTACACCGTCCCGGTAAAGACATCCTGCGCGCTGACGAGGAAATTCAGGATGTGAGTCTGACACCAGGTGATGTCCTGCTGGTACAGGGGACCGCGCGATCAGATCAGCGAACTCAAACGTGGCGCTGAGTTCCTCGTGCTCGATTCGAGCATCGCACTACCGCGAACCCGCAAAGCGCCGATCGCCCTGGCGATCATCGCACTGGTTGTGCTCCCGGCCGCGCTTGGCATCATGCCGATAGCAGTCAGCGCCACTGCGGGTGCCTGTCTGATGCTGCTGTTGCGATGCATGAGCATCGGAGCCGCGATTCGCGCGATCAGCCCTTCCGTGTTCTTCGTCGTCGCAGCCAGCCTGGCGCTGGGGGCGGCGCTGGTGGACACCGGAGCGACGGGCTACCTGACGGAACTGTTCCTGGTACTCACCGAGGGTGCTTCACCAACGGTAACGTTGGGCAGCCTGATGCTGATGCTTGCGATACTCACCAACGTGGTATCGAACAATGCAGCCGCGGTGATCGGCACGCCCATCGCAATCGGCATTGCCCAGGGGCTGGCGCTGCCCGCGGAACCGTTTGTGCTGGCGGTGCTGTTTGGGGCCAACCTCAGCTACGCGACGCCCATGGCGTACAAGACCAACCTGCTGGTGATGAGCGCCGGCAACTACACCTTCGCCGATTTCCTCAGGGTGGGCGTGCCGCTCAGCATCCTCATGTGGCTGGTGCTGACGGCGGTACTCAGCTGGCTCTACTTTTAGCAGAACGAGCTAACGGTTCGGGGGGCGGGTGGCCCTGGCCGGGGGCGCGCGACGGCGTCCATCCGGCACGCTGCGACGACCACGGTTGCGGCGTTCCCGAGCAATGAGTCTGGATTCGCTCCGGTCGATCAACTTCCTTCTCCTCGGCAGGTCAAAAGCCCACGGCATTCCTGGCTGGGGCTCTACAACTGATCCTTCGGCAACTCTAGCACCGGGATCCATCACTTAGTGTTCCGTTGGGCTGGTGAAGTTCAAAACTGTGCGCGAATTCTCAGATCGTCGCTTTGTGAGCGCCAAGCAGCGCCAGTACATCGACCAGTGAATCGACTACCACATGGCCAATCGCACGTACCTCGGCGGAAGGCTCGATCAGGTCAGGAATCTGGACCACCGTCATCCCGGCGCGATGTGCCGAGAGCACTCCGTTGTCGGAATCTTCCAGCGCCCAGCAGTCCGCGGCTGTCTGACCAAGCCGCCGCACGGCCTCGACGTACGGCTCGGGGTCGGGTTTGCCACAGCTGACCTGATCTCCTGTCACGACAATCTCGAAGTATCCGTCGAGGCCGGCCAACTCGAGCTTGCGCCAGGCTAGCGGCGCCTGCGTGGACGTGGCCAAGGCGATCGGTACCCGTCGTTCGCGAAGACATTCGAGCACCACCATGGCACCCGTTTTTAGCGGCACGGGCTCGGCCAGTACGCGTGCTTCGTAGCGGCTCATCCACTCGTCTTCGATTGCCTCGTAAGGGAACTCGGTGCCGTAACCGTCCTGCAGCACTCGCCGTGTGCCCGCCCGGTTGGTGCCAATGCAACGCCCGTAGGCGATCCGATCGAAGGCGAACCCGTATTGCGTGCAAAGGTCGGCGAAGATCGACATGCAGATCCGCTCGCTGTCGAGCAACAACCCGTCCATGTCGAACACCACCGCCCGCGGCGGCACAATCTGCGCCATCACGCCATCTGCGCCATCAGAAGAACCGGCGCGAATCAGGCCGCGTCACCGACCAGATTGTTGAGCACGTACTGCAGAATGCCGCCGCTCTTGAAGTAAGCAATCTCGTTCTCGGTATCCAGTCGACTGAGCGCCGCGAAGCTCGACGTGTCGCCATCCGCGCGACTGATCGTAACCGTCAGTTCCTGTCGCGGAGTGATTTCGGTCACCCCTTCAGGCAGGCTGATGTCGACGACCTCGTCGCCGGTCAGCGCCAGCGTTTCCCGGTTGACGCCGTCCTCGAACTGCACCGGCAGCACGCCCATGCCTATCAGATTGGAGCGGTGAATGCGTTCGAAGCTCTCGACGATCACCGCCTGGACACCCAGCAGCCGGGTGCCCTTTGCGGCCCAATCCCGGCTTGATCCAGTTCCGTATTCCTTGCCACCAAAGACCACCAGCGGCGTTCCCTCACCCTGGTAGCGCATCGCCGCATCGTAGATGCTCAGCTGATCCCCGCTCGGCACGTGGCGGGTGTATCCACCCTCCACTCCCGGGACCATCTCGTTGCGGATACGAGTGTTGGCGAACGTACCGCGCATCATCACTTCATGATTACCACGTCGCGAGCCGTAGGAGTTGAAGTCGGCCACATCCACGGCATGCTGTTGGAGATACTCACCCGCGGGGCTCTGCGCCTGAATCGCACCCGCTGGTGAAATGTGGTCGGTGGTGACCGAATCGCCCAGCAACGCGAGCACCCTGGCTCCAGAGACGTCGACTCCCTGGTCGAGGTCCTCACCCACGCTGAAAAAGGGCGGCTGTTTGATATAGGTCGAGTTTTCCCAGCCATAGGTGGCTGAATCGTCCACCGAGATCGAACGCCACGCTTCGGGGCCAGTAAACACATCGCCGTATTCCCGATCGAACATGTCTGCAGAGACCTGCGCCACGGCATCGGCAACCTGCTGATTGCTGGGCCAGATGTCTTTCAAGAAGACATCGTTGCCATCCGCATCCTGGGCAACCGGGTCGACGGCCAGATTGATCCGCGTGGTACCAGCAAGCGCGTACGCCACCACCAGCGGCGGCGATGCGAGCCAGTTGGTGCGCACTTCCTGATGCACCCGGCCTTCGAAGTTCCGGTTGCCTGAAAGCACAGAAGCAACCACCAGATCGCCTTCCTCGATGGCAGAGGAAACGGCATCCGGGAGCGGTCCGGAGTTGCCAATACAGGTGGTACAGCCGTAGCCCACAAGATTGAATCCAAGGGTGTCGAGCGATTCCTGAAGTCCGGTCTTCTCAAGATACTCCGTGACCACTTTCGAACCCGGCGCAAGGGACGTCTTGACCCAGGGTTTAACCGCGATGCCCAGTTCCAATGCCTTCTTCGCAACCAGACCAGCGCCCAGCATGACGGCCGGATTGGACGTGTTGGTGCAGGACGTGATCGCGGCAATCACCACATCACCGTGCCCAAGATCGTAGTCCGTACCGGGCACCTCAACCCGTACTTCTTTGCTGTCAGCTCGTCCCTGCAGGTCCAGCGCGTCGTCGAAGGCCGTCTTCATATCGGTCATGGCGACCCGATCCTGGGGTCGCTTCGGCCCGGCAAGACTCGGCACCACGGTACCTATGTCGAGCTCCAGCACGTCGGTATAGGCCAGCTCCGCATCGCCGGATGTGCGCCACATGCCCTGCGCTCGAGCGTACGCTTCGACCAGCGCAACCGTTGCCGGGGGACGATCACTCAATTTCAGGTAGTCGATCGTTTCCTTGCCGATCGGGAAGATTCCGCAGGTGGCGCCGTACTCCGGCGCCATGTTGGCGATGGTGGCCCGGTCGGCAAGCGGCAGGTGGTCCAGACCATCCCCGAGAAATTCCACGAACTTGCCAACAACACCCTGCGCCCGAAGCATTTCCACCACGCGCAGCACCAGGTCCGTGGCGGTGATGCCTTCGCTCAGCGAGCCGGTGAGTCGGAAACCGATGACGTCGGGGATCAGCATGGAGATCGGCTGCCCCAGCATGGCTGCCTCTGCTTCGATTCCGCCCACGCCCCAACCCAGCACGCCCAGACCATTGATCATGGTGGTATGGCTGTCCGTTCCAACCAACGTATCCGGATAGGCCATCGTTCGGCCGTCCTGTTCACGCGTCCAGACGACCTTGGCGAGATATTCCAGATTCACCTGGTGACAGATGCCTGTTCCTGGCGGTACCACGCGAAAATTGTCAAAGGCAGTCTGTCCCCAACGCAGAAACCGATAGCGTTCCTGGTTGCGCTCCATTTCGATGGCAACGTTCGCATCGAACGCATCGGCCGATCCGAACTCATCCACCATCACCGAGTGATCGATGACCAGATCCACAGGCGACAGCGGATTGATGATGCTGGGATCGTGCCCGGCCGCGACCACCACGCTGCGCATTGCAGCCAGGTCCGCAACCCCAGGCACTCCGGTGAAATCCTGCATCAATACACGTGCTGGTCGGAAGGCAATCTCCTCCGCGTCGGGAGCCGCCTCCGCCCATTTCGCGAGCGCCTCGATGTCGGCCACCTTCACTGAATTGCCATCTTCGAAGCGCAGCAGATTCTCCAGCAGGATCTTCAGCGACATGGGTAAACGTGAGATGGGGCCAAGTCCCGCCGCTTCGGCGGTGGCCAGGCTGAAGTAATCGTACTCGGTACCGTCGACGTCCAGCGTGCTGCGGCAATTGAAGCTGTCTTGACTCATTCCTGGCTATCTCCTTAGCGCCCAGTTCATTGCGAGAGTTTGAGGTCATCCCAATCATGAAAAAAGAGAATATTACGAATATGATATTTTCCCGCCTGGAATAGATATCCTGCTATTACAGTTACGATGGGGAAAAGGGCGCACATTCTGCCCGAAACGGACGCGGGGATAAATGCTCGCGGTGCGGCCAGGGCCACGAGACAGTTCAGTCGGAGGGTGTTTCCGGCCCGAACAGATGGGACCCACAGCCCCAGCAGTAGGTCGCCTCGCGTTGATGCCCTTCCGCAGAACACTGATTGCAGCTACGGGTATTCGCGCTGCGCCGGGAAGCCTCACTGAGTTCCATCGTCACGATTCCGGTGGGCACCGCTATGATGGCATAGCCCATGATCATCACGATGCTGGCGACGAATCGGCCCAACGGCGTCGCCGGCGAAATGTCGCCGTAGCCGACGGTCGTCAAGGTAACCACCGCCCAGTAAATGCTCTTCGGAATGCTGGTGAACCCATTGGCCGGCCCTTCCACCAGATACATCAGCGACCCGAACACCACCACCATGGTCAGCACTGTGAACAGGAACATCGTGATTTTGCGCCGACTGGCTTTCAGTGCCTCGGTCAGCACACTGGCTTCGTTGACATAACGCACCAGACGCAGCACCCGGAATACCCGCAACACTCTCAGCACCCGGATGACCAGCATGTACTGGGCGCCGGTGACCACCAGGCTCAGATAGGTCGGCAGAATTCCCAACAGATCTACGATTCCGTAAAAACTTCGCGCGTAGAGAACGCTGTTCTGAATGCACCACAGTCGCAACAGGTACTCGATGGTAAACACCACCGTGAATACCCATTCGATTTGGTACAGCAGATCGCCGTGGACAATGTGTACGGATTCAATGCTGTCGAGCAGCACCACCGCAACACTGAGCAGAATGAAACCGATCAGCGCAATATCGAACAACCGGCCCGCCGGCGTATCGGCTTCAAAAATTACCTGATGAACGGATTGCTTGAGGCTCACCGGGAAAGTGTACACGAGGCCGGCCTGACGCCGACCACGCACACACATTCACGATTTACTTCACTTTGACCTCGATCGCCCGCGGCTTCACTTCCTCGCGTTTCGGGACCCGCAGGTACAGCACGCCATCCTTGGCGCGCGCGTCCACCTTTGCTTCGTCCACATTCTCCGGCAACCGGAAGCTGCGCGTAAATCGGCCGTAGCGTCGTTCCACACGATGGACCTTGCCTTCGGTTTCCTTCTCTTGCTTGCGCTCGCCGGCAACCACCAGCACGCCGTCCTTGACGGTGACATTCACGTCGTCGGCGGCCACAGTCGGCAGCTCGATGTCGATCTGAAAGTCGGTCTCCGTTTCACGGATGTCTACGGCGGGTGTCCAGTCGCTGGTCGCAATGCTCTCGCCCCAAACGCTGCGATTCACATCACCAAACCGGCCAAAGAAGTCGTCGAGTTCACGCACCGGGTTAAAACGTACAATGCTCATTAGCTGTCTCCACTCTCTGAAATTACTCGAGGCATTCACCTCGCCACAAGTACATGAATGGGGCCTGGTGAAGACAATCAAAGGCCTTGAATTGGAGAAGTTGCTCCCCAAGGCACTGCTCCCTTCAGAGCGCTAGTGCGAGACCGATCTGACGAAGGCAATGATGTGTTGGGCAAGCAGCGGCCCTAGAGCGGGTGGAATGTTGTGGCCCATGCCAGGAATCAACTCGAGTCGCGCATCCGGCACACAGTCTGCGGTGTCGACGCCCGCGGCGGGCGCCACGAGGCTGTCGTCGGCGCCGTGAATGACCAGGGTGGGCAGGCGCAACGCCCGCAATCGCTCGACACGGCTGCCATCGGCGATCATCGCCTGCAACTGTCGCGCCGAACCCTCCGGTGCGTAACAACGCTCGGCTGCGCGACGCGACGCCGCCAACCGATCCGCAAGGCTGATCGGATAGCCCGGGCTACCCCAGATCTCCCGTTCTTCCGTGTCGAACGTTATGGCTTGCTCGACATCCGCCGCGACCCGGGTGAGCAGTTCACGCTGAGCGGGGTCCATCGGCGGCAGATCGGGATTGCCGCTACCCGACATCACCGAGATCAACGACGCAACGCGCTCCGGAAAGCCGAATGCCACATGCTGGGCGATCGCTCCTCCCATGGATATTCCAAGCACGTGCGCCCGGCTCACGCCGCCATGGTCGAGCAGGCCAATCACATCGGAAGCCATGTCTTCCAATCGGTAGGGTGGCTTGTCCGGCGCGCCGTCCAGCTTGGTCGATAGCCCCGCATCGCGATTGTCCGGCGTCCACACGCGCAAGCCACCCGTGACGAGTTCATCGAGCAAGGTCTGGGGCCATTCGATCAGTTGAGTTCCCAGGCCGCGCAACAACACGATATCGCTGCCACGATCCTCGCCGTGGACCTCGTAGGCAATGTCGATCTCACCAACTTTAGTGAGGGGCATCAGAAGCCCGCGGCCCCACCATCGGTACGTGGATCATCCATACCGAGCAGCTCGCCATCGCGGTTCATGATCGAGTTGGCATCCCCTATTCCCCGGCCGTAGGTCATCGGTATCAGCGACTCGTGTCCCAGTCGCGTCAGTTCCCGCAGCGTATCAGGTGAGAATGCATAGGGTTCGTATATCACCCGGTCTGGCAGCCATTGATGGTGGAATCGCGGCGCAGCCACGGCATCTGATACATCCATGCCGTGATCGATCGCGTTGATGATCACCTGCAACACGGTGGTAATGATCGTCGAACCACCCGGGGAGCCGGTCACCAGCAACGGCTTGCCGTTCTTCACCACAACCGTTGGTGACATCGAACTGAGCATTCGTTTGCCTGGTTCGATGGCATTTGCCTTGCGCCCGATCAAGCCGTAGGCGTTCGGCGTGTCTTCCTTCACCGAAAAGTCATCCATCTCGTTGTTGAGCAGAAACCCGGCGCCCTGGACCACGATCTTTGAGCCGTACGACAGGTTCAGGGTCGTCGTGAAGGCCACCGCATTGCCGGCCGCATCGAGCACCGAGAGGTGTGTCGTCTCAGGACTCTCGGCAGGCCAGCTGCCGGCGCCGATGTCCTGCGACCGGCTCGCCTGGTCCACCTCGAAGTCGGCAAATCTCGCTCGCGCGTAATTCGCATCGATCAATCGCTCCACGGGTACCGGGTAAAAGTCCGGATCGCCCATATGTTCGGCGCGATCCGCGTACGCGCGCCGCTCCGCCTCGATCAGCAAGTGCGCACGCGCCGCACTGCCGTAGCCCATCGCGGCGAGATCAAACGGCTCCAACATGTTCAACATCTGCACGATCAACACGCCACCGGAGGATGGCGGCGGCATCGAGTAGATCTCGTGTCCCCGGTACCGGCCAACAATGGGCTCGCGCCACACGGTTCGGTACGACCTCAGATCGTCGTGACTGATCAAGCCATTGCCACGCTGCATCTCAGCAACGATGAGATCGGCAGTCTTACCTCGGTAAAAACCGTCGCGACCCTGCTTTGAGATCCGCGTCAGCGTTTGTGCCAGATCCGGTTGCCGCAACCGATCGCCGGCGGCGTAGACCGTTCCGTCCGGCCGCAGGAACGCAGCGGCGCTGCCTGGGTAGCGTCGGAACGTGTCCGCACGCGCGCTAAGCCCACGAGCCAGGTCATAGCTCACGGGGAAACCATTTCGTGCCAGTTCGATCGCCGGAGCAATCACCTGCTTGCGCGATAACGTGCCGTATCGCTGCAACACATCCAGCAGTCCGGCCACCGTGCCTGGGACCCCGGCAGCGAGATGCGAGTTGAGCGACAACCCTTCGATCACCCGACCCGACTCGTCGAGATACATGTCCCGATGCGCAGCTCCCGGCGCACGCTCGCGATTGTCGTTGGTGACCACCGTGCCGTCGGCCAACCGGATGACCATGAACCCGCCGCCGCCAAGGTTGCCGGCCGAAGGATGCGTCACCGCAAGGGCAAAGCCTGTCGCGACAGCGGCATCGATGGCGTTGCCCCCGTCGCGCATGACCTGGGCACCCACCTCGGATGCCAACATCGATCGAGACACCACCATCCCACGCTGGCCATGGACTGCTTCCGGGCTCGCCGCAAGCGCGAGATTCGCAATCAACACGACCACAAGCAGGAACAATCGAGGCACTGTGATGTACATTGAGGACCTGAGCACTTGAGTGTCTGTGAATTCTGACCAACGCCACCTCACCGAGCAAGCATGCAAGCGAACACCAATAATCTGCGTAGGCTGGCACTCGCCCGTCAGGGGCTGACCCGACCCGCAGCTTTCGGCCGTGGCCGACCTGGCGCATACCGTGCGTTGGAACACCTTGGCTACGTGCAGATCGACACCATCTCGGTTGTGGCGCGCGCCCACAACCACACCCTCTGGGCCCGAGTACCCAACTTTCGGCCCGAGCACATCGACGCCATGGTGCGCCGCAAAGAGGCATTCGAATATTGGTTCCATGCCGCCGCGTATCTACCCATGCGCGACTACCGGTTCTCTTTGCTGCGCAAACACGCGATCAAATCCGGGGAACGCCACTGGTACCGCTCCCGCGACGAAAAGCTGATGAAACGCATCCTGGATCAGATCGCAGCCGAAGGAGGAGTACGCGCCCGCGACTTCGAGAACCCGACGGAGCGCAACACCGGCTGGTGGGACTGGAAGCCAGCGAAACGTGCGCTGGAGCAATTGTTCATGCAGGGCGATCTGATGATCAGCGGACGCGAGGGCTTTCAGAAGGTCTACGACCTGCCTGAGCGGGTGCTGCCCAACGACATCGATGATCGAACTCCCAGTGCGGACGAGTTCGCCGAGCATCTGATCGACGTGAACCTGGCAAGCCACGGCTTCGCGACCAGGAAGTCCTTTTCTTACGGGCGCCGCGGCAAGCCACTGCGAGTGGCGATCGACACCGTGCTGAAGCAGCGCTGCGAAGCGGGTGAGCTGGTCAGTCAGAAGCTGCCCGACGGACAGACGATCTTCGGCTCCCCGGATGAGATAGGCGGCTCGCAGCGCAAACCGCCCGCCCAGGTGCGACTGCTGTCACCATTCGACAACGCAATCATTCAACGCGACCGGAACCAGGCCTTGCACGAGTTCGACTACCAACTCGAGTGCTATGTCACGGCCAGCAAACGCCAGTATGGCTATTACTGCCTGCCGATTCTTTATCGCGACCGGTTCGTGGGCCGGGTCGACTGCAAAGCGCACCGACGTGAAGGGCGCTTCGAAGTCATTCGACTGCACATCGAATCCGAACCGGATGACCCAGACCGCTTTGCCGAAGCATTCAGCAATGTCCTCAAAGAATATGCAGCGTTCAACGACTGCACGCGGATAGACCTGGGCACGGCCCAACCCAAGAACTGGGGCACTCGACTGAAGCCGCTGCTGAAGAGTGATTAGCGAGCCGATCGCGGCTGCGTTCGCAACGAAATCGAATCATCCTCTAATCAACAGAGAACGGATCATGAGCTACGCGCACCCGGACTATCTGATCTCCACCGAGCAGCTTACCCAAGCGATGGAGGACACTCCTGAAACGCTGCGGATCTTCGACACCACCGTGTTTCTGCATCCGGACCCGCCGCGTTTTCGGGTCGAATCCGGCGCCGAGCAGTATCGCGCGGAACACATCCCGGGCGCTGGATTTCTCGATCTGACCGGCAACCTGTCGGATTCTGACAGCCCCTACGGTTTCACTCTGCCCGAACCAGACACCCTTGCCGAGGTGCTCGCGCAGGTGGGCATCGCCGATAACAACCGGGTGGTGCTGTACAGCGCCGGGCACGTCATGTGGGCGACGCGCGTCTGGTGGATGTTGCACAGCCTCGGCCACACCGCGGTGTCGGTCCTCGACGGCGGGCTCCGCAGCTGGCGCGAAGAAGGCCGACCTGTCGACGACAGTCCCTGCAGTTATCCCGCCGAGGCCTCATTCACGCATCGCTTCGATTCGAATGCCTGGGTCGACAGCGCGACCGTGCTTAGCGCGATCGGGGATCCGGCAACCTGCACCGTCAACGCGCTCTCCGAAGATGTTTACAGTGGCACCGGAGCCATGAACTACGGGCGTAAGGGACACATTGCCGGCAGCCGCAACCTGCCGTACGAAACGCTGCTCGAGCACGGTAAGTTCCGCAATGCTGAGCATCTGGCAGCCAGCCTCGCCGCAAAGGGTCTGCCCGATGCAGAACGGGTGATCTGCTACTGCGGGGGTGGAATTTCCGCGACCATCGATGCATTTGCACTGCGGTTGCTCGGTCATACCAATGTGGCGGTGTACGACGGATCGATGTCTGAATGGACGGCGGATCCGGAGTTGCCCATGGAGATGGGCTCAGCCACTGAGTGACGCGTAGGGGGTAGTACCGATGATTTGGCGAGGGGTGTCGGCTAAACTGCGAGCGCGCGACTCAGTATTGACCCACAGGGGATTTCAGTGACGACCGATTCGGTGAGCAGTGACCTCAAGCAGCTCGAGGACGACGTTCGGCGATTGTCGCCGGCGAGGCTCCAGCGCACGCGACAATGGCGGAGCGCGCGAAGCTGGTGGAACAGGAAATCGTCGTGGGAGAGTACCTCGCCGCCGAGGAGGCGATGGAGAATCTCGGCAGCCTGTTCGGTATGGTCAGCGAGCTCAACGGTATTCAGATTCGCCAGTTGAGACAGCTCGCGGGCGATCACCGGGAAACGCTGAAGCGCATGACCGAGGCGCGATCTCCGGGCGAGCTCGCAGAGCTCGGATTGGATCACTATCGCCGCCGCAGTGAGCATCTGATCGAAGGTTTCAACGAATCGGTCGAGGTGATCACCACAGAGGGCCGGTTCCTGAGCAACACACTGGTCGAGATGTGGAAACCCTTCTTCGAGCTGGTTCGCCGTGACTGGGCATCCGGCCAGTCGCATCCAACGACCTGAGGGCCTAGACGTCCAGGTCAACCACCGCCGAGTTGCCCAGGTGGCTGCGCAGAATCGTCCGGTCGCCATCGTGGTACATGATCAGGGCATCCAGGAAGCGAATTTCGCCAAGTTCAGCGCTGCGCTCTCCTAGCAGCCGGTCGCGCACCAGATACAGCGTCATATCGTGAGAGACACACACGTCGAGTTGCGGTCCACCGAGGGGTTGGTTGAGCTTTTCCGCGACGACGCGCGCGGCCAGACGAGCAGCAAGTCCCGCAGGAATCATCACATCGCCCGCGAGTTCGCCGCGATACCAGCGTTCGAGGAACTCGAGCTGACCGTCCGCCGCCGTCATCGCCTTGAACATCTTCATCTGATCCAGGACGTAGAACACTCCCAGCGCCTCCACGGCACGGTAGCGCGTTGCCTCGCCGCCGCCGTCACGATGGCCCTCAAGAATCAATGCCGTGGTTTCAACGCATCTCTCTGCGGGGCTTGCGTAACCCCGCAAGCGCAGCCGCTTGTCGATTCCGCCACCCATGCGGCGCGCCAAGTCACGCCCCTCGTCGGTCAATGGATTCTCCAGATCGTGACGACCCGGTTCGAACTCCCGCGCCGAGTGGCGCATCAGCAGTACCGCATGTTCCACGCCTTCGGCAAGCACCTCAGCGACCAGCTCAAGGGTCGAATCACCGTATTCGGGTTCCTGTTCATTCATAGCTGACACTCCAGACCGACATGAGTTGGCGCGACCAGTAGCAGCCCGCGTGAGAATCGCAGGTCTGGCCTCAAGCTCAAATGTAAGCCAGTATGCTCGATCAAATCGAGTTCAGGCAGGAGGGGAACATGGCAAGACTCGAAGGCAGAATCGCGGTCGTTACCGGCGCCGGCCGAGGAATCGGTGCTGAGATCGCCAAGCTGCTCGCCAGCGAAGGGGCCAAGGTGGTGGTCAACGACCTCGGCGGCGCCACCGATGGCACGGGCGTCGGCTCTATTGCCGAGCAGGTGGCGGAGGAGATTCGCGCCGCGGGCGGCGAAGCGGTCTCCAATACCGAGTCGGTCGCAGAAGTTGCCGGTGGTGCATCATTGCTCGCCACTGCGTTGGATGCGTTCGGCGGCATGGATATTCTGATCAACAATGCCGGCATCCTGCGCGATCGAACCATCTTCAAGATGGAAGAATCTGATTGGGACGCGGTCATGGCGGTCCACCTGAAAGGCCACTACTGCTGTTCGCGCCCATTCGCCGCATACGTTCGTGAGAACAACCGCACCAACTGCCGAATTGTGAACTTCTCAAGCGTATCGGGGTTGTTCGGCAACTTCGGCCAGGCCAACTACGGCGCAGCGAAAGCAGGCATCGCTGGGTTCAGCCGGGTGTTGGCATTGGAACTCGCCAAGTACGGCTGCACGGTCAACACCATTTCCCCCGGCGCGCTGACGAGGATGACGATACCGCTTCGCGAAGCGCGTGGCGAAGAGGTTGCACAGGACGAACTGGATGCGGGAGGGCCTCAGCACGTGGCGCCCATCGTTGCCTGGTTGTGCACCGACGAGGCAGCCGGTGTCTCCAGCCAGATACTTCACACGGCAAGCGGCTCAATCGGGATCATGCAGCAACCCGCAATCATCCGCTCGTTCAAGAAAAGCTCGGGTACCTGGTCGCTGGACGAGTTGGACCGTTACGTACCTGAATTGCTGAAGGCACGAGAATTACACGATGCGGCCGTCAAGGAAGCTGGCGTTTCGGAGCTGATCGACTGAGCCATGCCGGCGGCGCCCGAGGTCAACCGGTCACACATCCGCGCCCAGTTCGACTGCGGCCGCGATCGGCTCGATGCAGCGAGCGCCGTCGTTACGTGAATTGCTGACGTAGGTACTCACCGGAATCGCCGACAACGTTGCCGGCAACCTCGGGCTCAGCAGTGCGCGCACCTGCTCCGGTTCGCTCGCCTGATCCAGCCAGCACTCGAGATCGTCGCGCCGCAACATCACCGGTTGGCGATTGTGAACGAAGGCCAACTTGTCGTTTACCGCCGCGGTGATGATGGTAAAACTCTCAACCACCTCCTCGGCACCACGCCAGCGATCCCAAAGCCCGGCCAGCAACAGCCCGTCGCCGTCCGCTGGGCGGATGTAGTACGGCAATTTGCGCTCGCCCTCCTTGACCCATTCGAAGAAACCGCTGACCGGTACGACACAGCGCCGACGACGAAACGGTTCCCGGTACGCGCGACTGCTTTCGAGGGTTTCGGACTTGGCATTGAACATGCTGTATCGGGTCGACACCTCCTTCGACCAGTAAGGCGTCAGCCACCAGCGCTTGTCGCGCACCACCAGACCACCGTCTCGACTGTGACGAATAACCGGAACCTGTTCGGTCGGCGCGACGTTGTACCGATCCTCTCCCGAAAACTGCTGATCGAGCAGTTCCAGGTAGATTTCGGCCAGGGGATCCGCGCTGACATTGATGCGACCGCACATAAGCTCTAACCCTCCGGCATTATGGCGCTGCGATTTGTTAGGTTTCGTGGCCCTCCCAGTAAGGAGCACGGAGCTTGCGTTTGTTGACCTTGCCCATGGTGTTGCGGCCAATGCTGTCGACGAAATCCACCGACCGGGGGCATTTGAAGTGGCTGAGCCGGTCACGGACCCAATTCAGTAGTTCTGCCGCATCCGGCGGTGTCTCAGGATGCTCGAGGATGATCAGCGCCTTCAACTCCTCGCCCATTTCCGGATGGGGTATGCCAATGCAAGCGACGTCCGCCACCGCTTCGTGCTCGATGAGCACCTGCTCGGCCTCGGCCGGGTAGATGTTCACACCGCCGGACAGAATCATGTCGCTGAACCGGTCCGTGATGAACACGTACCCTTCTTCGTTCATGTAGCCGATCTCACCGAGCGTGAACACGCCTGGCGCTACATGCGCCGCCGCCGATTTCTCCGGGTCATTGTGGTAGACCACGCCGCGGCCGGTGGCATCTTTGAAATACAAACGCCCCTCGGTCCCCGCCGCCACCTCGTTATCATCGTCATCCAGTACCAACGCGGTGAATGGCGGAATCGCTTTGCCCACGGAACCCGGATGCTGCAACCATTCCTCCGAGGTGATCAGGCAGGTCGTACCCACTTCGCTGGCGCCATAGGCGTCAAAGAACACGCCGCCCCACCATTCGATCATTGAGCGTTTCACATCCACCGGGCACTTAGCACCCGTGTGGCCGATGTTCACCAGCGAGGACACGTCGTATTTCGCTTTGATGTCATGGTCTAAGGCCAGCAGGCGCACGAAGTGCGTGGGCACCATGACCGAGGTTTCGATGCGATGCTGCTCGATCGATTTGAGCGTGTTCTCCGCGTCGAAGCGGCCGAGGATCACGCACGGCACCCCGGCCGCGAGTGAGCGGGCACCACTCAGCGGACCGGTGTGGTACATCGGCCCCACCACCAGGTGCGCTCCAAATGAAGCTCGAGGCATGGCATTCATGTTCTCGAGATGCTCGACGATGGTGTCGCCACCCGCGAACATGGTCGGCGGCAGCTCGGTACCCTTGGGGCGACCTGTGGTTCCCGAGGTGTACAACAGATTCGGTCGGGGGGGATGATCGCTTGGGGGCTCGGATGCATCGCTCGCGGCCAGGTAGTCGTCCCAGGCGATCAGCCCTTCGGTGGGCTCGCAGCGCCACGCCACGACCTGCTCGACACCCGCCATGCGGGCAGCTTCCATGCCTCGCTCCAGGGTCTCGGGGCTCAAGAACAGCACGCGCGTGTCAGAATCCGTGAGAATGTAGGCCGCCTCTTCCGCGGTCAGGTGAAAATTGACCGGCACCACCGATGCGCCGGCAATCAACCCGCCCATGTTGGCGAAAGCCGTCTCCACGCCGTTCTCGGCGAACACCGCGATACGGTGTTGTTCGCCCAGATCGGTGGCCAGCAAAGCGTTGCAGACGCGATTCAGGACCTCGTCAAGCTCACCCCAGCCGAGTGTCGAGCGTTCATCGCAAATCGCGATCTCGTCGCCGCGCGTCTGCGCATACTGCTTGGCGAAGGTCATGCGTTGCTCCCGTGCTTACCCAGCGTCCAGTCGACATGCCCGAGGGCGCTCTCCGCAAACGCCACGGCCGGGCCTTCCAGTTCGGTGGCCATCGTGTCGTTCCAACGATTGAGAAATCCGAACATGGAGATGATCGCGACGATCTGCACGATCTGTCGCTCGCTGAAGTGTTCGCGCACGCTTTCGAAGTGCGCCGCCTCGGATTCGTTGGGCGCGCGTGCCGCGGCGAACGCCAGCGTCAGCACCGCTCGTTCAGCATCGGAATACGCCGGGTCGGTTTCGTATTCGAGAATACGTGCGATTTTCTGCGCATCGCCACCGAAGCGTTCGAGGTTGTGCGAGGTGTGCGCCTGACAGTATCGGCAACCGGCCGCGAGGCTCGTCGCAAAGGAGATCAACTGCACCAGTTCGGGCGCCAGATTCTCGCCGGCGTCACCCTGCTCAGGAACCAGGGGTGCCAGCGCCTCGATCATCGGTTTCAGATCACGGCCGAAGGCGACGTTGACCATCATGTTGAACGCAATCGTCAGTTGCGGCATGCGCGCCATGGTCAACATCGAGTTCGGTACAAAACCCATAGCGGCCTTGGGCCCTTCAAAAATTGGTGCCAGCTCTGGCATGTCCTCGATCGATAGTGGTGCGACGTGCGCCATAATTTCCCCATTCACGTAGTTAGTTGCGGCGCGCTGTGCCGTGTTTCCGTCAGCAGTCGCCAGTCCGCTGTGGTTCGGCGCTCAGCCCGACGGTCCGCCGATTAAACCGTATGCCCGACCTGATTCATATCCGCTTCGCGAGTTCGTACGCCTGACGAGTGGCAAACCAGATGCGGCGTGGCGCATAGGCATCGCCCAGCAGGTGCAGTTCATCGACCTTGCCGAGCAGGCCGGCATGGAGCGCGTCGTCGGCCTCGCCACCGCACGCCAGCACCACAGTGTCGAAGTCCTCGACCGTGCCCGGCGTCCCGGAATAGACGTTGCGCGTGTGCAGGCAGCCCTGCGTGATCTCGACCACCCGCTCCGTCATCCGCAGCGTACCCCGCCCGCCGCAAACTTGGCGAGCGGCGCGCCAATCGAGTATTTCCCCACCAACGGTGCCACGGCGGGTGTCTGATAGATGAGCTGTACCTGCTTGCCTTGATCGACCAGCGCGCCAGCGATGGTGAGTGGTTGCATGTGATCTTCACGGGCGATGACCGCGACCCGCTCGCCGGTTTCAGCGCCCAGCATCACGTCGCGCCCTTCGACTCACGAACGGGGCGTGCACGCCGTCGATCTCGGGACCGGCCACCGACCCGTCGCTATCACGACCACGTCGGCGCCGAACGCAAGAATCGACTCCTGTGTCGCTTCCTGGCCAAGGCTCACCTCCACGCCCAGCCGTTCCAGACGTCGTGCCTGGAACTCGATCAGGGTTCCGAACGTACGGTTCTCGGGCGCCTTGGCAGCGATGCGCACCTGACCACCGAGCTCCGATTGCTTTTCCCACAAGGCCACTCGATGACCACGCTCGGCCAGCAGGCCGGCAAGTTCCAACCCGCCGGGCCCGCCACCCACCACCAGAACGGTCTTTGCCACCTCGACCTTCGGCAGCTCGGGTTCAGTCTCCCGGCCGGTACGCGGATTGACCGTACAGCCGAACGGCAATCCTTCGACGGTGACCGCGTGCAGACAGTCGTTGCAACCAATGCACGGCCTGATCTCGGCCAGGCGTCCGGACCGCGCCTTGGAGAGGATCTCGGGGTCCGCAAACATCGCCCGCGCCATCCCCACCACATCGGCGTGTCCCGCCGCGATGACACGCTCCGCGGTTTCCACGTT
>PVMK01114980.1_pt1 | contig 48370 bp, 44 predicted proteins | sample 1853481 | NCBI WGS metagenome assembly PVMK01 (sample SAMN08533507, study PRJNA380276) | Marine sediment metagenome, whole genome shotgun sequencing project.
GCTATAAGAAACATTCAATAAATTAAATTATCAGGCACGAATTATGAGCTTAGAGCTCTCTTTTTAACACCAAAAACAGCAATCTAAGGAGAATTTCTTCAATTTCCGAGTGCAAGACGACACTACATTCCAGGTTATATCTGGCATATTACCCACGTTGCCATAAAAAAGAGGTAACTACTCAGGTGGATAGACTGAAGGCTGTTAGATCACTTCAGCCTTCGGTCTTCAGCCTAATGACCTGTTAATCAGCTAAGTTTGTCGAAGCGTTTGGGGTTCTTGCGCAACCAGGCTTCATCTCTGCTTGAAGCAAAGATTGTCGAAACAGAGAAGGTCTTGAATGGTTTAATTCGAGCGTTGCGAGATGATTGATATACTTCAGCCCTCAGTCTTCAACCTAAATACCTGAGTAGTTACCATCGACCTTACTTACTTCCTGCAGGTGACTTCTGTGTTGGGGTGCCGGATTCATATATTTTCGATATTTCTTCCAATTATTAGCAGCAATATTTAAATTTTGCTGTTTGACATTAAAAAATATTTGGTTTAGACTAGTCTTATACTAGTTTAAACTAATTAGGAGGGTTAATATGGAATCAATTGGTGCATATGAAGCAAAAACCCATCTCCCAAAGTTGCTTGAACGTGTAATCAAAGGAGAGCGGATAACCATTACAAAACATGGAGTACCAGTAGCTGTTTTGCAGCCTCCGCCCCATTTAAGAAAGACAGAGCCTAAAAAGGTCATAGCTGAATTGCGAAAATTTCGTGAACAACATACTCTTAAAGGGCTTTCTCTCCGAGATATGATTGAAGAAGGAAGGCGATAAATGAGCGATGATTTTGTCATTGACAATTCTGTGGTTATGACATGGTGTTTCAAAGACGAAACAAGCCAATATGCTGATCTTGTTTTGGATAGACTTGAGGTTTCCGATGGATTCGTTCCGTCCATTTGGCCTTTAGAAGTTTGCAACGTACTATTGGTGGCTGAGCGCAAAAACCGAATTGGTGAGGCGGACAGTGCACGTTTCATTGCATTGCTTTCCGAACTTCCAATAATAGTTGAACAAGAACCACCGGAAAGGATGATTAAGGAAATTTTTGCATTAGCCCGTAAACACAAACTTTCAAGCTACGACGCCTCATATTTAGATCTCGCAATGAGAAAAGGATTGCCCATCGCTACACTTGATAAAAACTTGATAGCAGCCGCTAAACGAAGCAAACTTCCAATATTAAAAAACAAATAACAAGATTTTGCCGAACAATATAATGGAGAAGATGCCTAAAGCCGGGGCAGATTGAAGCTGGTTGACTTTTAAAAAATTTGGTAGTTTTTATATTAGGTGCTCGTTTTATTTGGCACTGCTCATTATTGGTTAGCAATCAAAGGAGAAAACCATGGAAGCATGCTATGACTACCTGGGATGCAAAGCAGGCGACTGCTCAATGTTTGGGCGAAAGGACAATAAGCACTGTTGGGAAGTTGAAGGAACATTATGCAACCATCATGGCATTCAACTCGCGAGGGAAAAATTCGCCTGAAAGAAAGTAGATGCATGTGTTCGTTCTGGTTGCATCTACTATAAAGCAGCCAAGGATAGGAGAAATGTTTAAATTTTGCGTTAGATAAGGCCTTAAATGGCTATTTTGGGGCTAAAAACACACCTTTAAGAGATGATATTGCCCCAAAAAAGTGGACACTGAGTTAAACCGCAAGAGAGAATGCTTCATACTCCTGCGGGGTTACATAATTAATCGACGAATGACGTCTTTTTCGGTTGTAAAAGATTTCAATGTAATAAAACAGGCTTTGCATGGCTTCTGACCGGTTAAGGTACCGGTTGTGGTTGACCCACTCGGTTTTCAGACGTCCGAAGAAGCTTTCCGCAACGGCGTTATCGTAGCAGTTGCCTTTACGGCTCATGCTGCAGATGATGCCATGCTCTTTGAGAATATTCTGATAATCGGTCGAAGCGTACTGACTACCCCGATCCGAATGGTGTAACAGACCTTTTCCCGGATCCCGACGATCAAAAGCCATCTGAAGCGCATCTATGGCCAACTGACGGGTCATCCTGGAGGAGGCAGACCAACCGACCACTTCCCGGTTGAACAGATCCAGGAGCACGGCCAGATACAACCATCCCTCATTTGTATGGATGTAAGTAATATCGCCAACCCACGTACGATCCGGGGCATCCACGTTAAAGTCCTGATTCAGAAGGTTTGGTGCTATCGGGAAGTTGTGCCTGGAATTGGTCGTCGCCTTGAATTTCTTTTTGGTTCGAGACCGGATGCCAGCTTTACGCATGATTCGGGCAACACGGTTTTTCCCGCACCGAATGCCGTCATCGACAAGATCTTGATGAATTTTCGGTGATCCGTATATGCCGTGGCTTGCCGAATGTAAAACACGGATCTTGGCCTCCAAAGCCCGGTTCTCAAGGCTTCGGCGGCTCTCTGGACGATTGAGCCAGGTATGGAATCCGGAGCGGGAGACGTTGAGAACCTTGCACATACGGCCCACCTTGAATGTCTCCCGGTGGGCAGAGATGAATCGAAATTTCATTTCTGATCCTCCGCAAAGTAGGCCAGTGCTTTTTTTAAGATGTCGCGCTCCTCTTTTACGCGTTCAAAATCGCGCTTGAGCCGCCGGAACTCCTCATCTGGAGCTCTGAGCCTTCCCTTACCGGGAAAGGCATTTTTTAAATCATTTTTAAGCTGGTTTTTCCATCGACGCAGTACGCTGTAATCGATGCCAAGGTTCCGGGAGGCCTCGGCAATGCTGTACCCCTTTTCGGTGATCAGCCCCACGGCTTCCACCTTGAACTCTCGGCCATAGCTCTTTCTTTTTTTCTTTGACATTGGAACACCTCCTGTTGCCCATATACATCAGGCTTTTCGAGGTGTCCACTAAATTGGGGTAAATTCAATGTTTATATCCACAAATATTTAGAAGCTGACATTAGTCACAGTGTATGCCCTGAATGTATGGAAAAGCACTATCCGGAAGAATACCAATCAATTCTCAATGAAGAATTAGGGTCCCCCGATCCTTGATTATCAGCCTTCGCTGAATCAAACTGGAGTACGGTTAATCCTAATAAATCCGGTTTTTTTTACATGCGGTTATAATTTCTTCAGGTGTCACAAGCAGTCCGAGTTCAATGATTTCAAGACCAGCTGCTTCAGAAAACATTCGGATAATTTCGAGTCCATGGCCCAAGCCATCGCCTAAAAAAATAAGGTTGTTTTGGAGATGTGTGATAGGGGACATTCTATACGCTATACTCTAGGTCATCATATAACGCTCGAATCGTTATTAATGGAGAGACACTGAATGACCCTGTTTCTACTCATATACTTCAGCATCTACGGCGGCGCACACCTGTACGCTTTATTGAAACTAAAGAAAGGTTTTTCCCTGGGGCTCTCTGCATATGTAATCCTTGCGATATTCATGACCCTGATGGTGGTTGCACCCATTGTCGTACGCATTTCTGAACGCCACGGGTATGAAGCTTTTGCGCGCGGTTTGGCCTACATCGGGTTCACTTGGATGGGGCTGCTTTTTATCTTTATCTCAGCTTCCTTTTTCTTCGACATATACAGGCTGCTCCATTTCCTGGCAAGGATGTTGACCCGGAGCCCTCTCGCGGAATTTACGCTTTCCCTCAGAAGTTTCTGTACACTCGCCATTTTATTCTCTTTTGCCGTCGTGATCTATGGCTATTTCGAGGCGCTTCATATCCGGACAGAACACGTGACCGTGAAAACAAGCAAAATGCCCGAAGAAATCGGGCGATTTCGAGTTGTGCAGATATCCGACATCCACCTCGGCCTCATCGTCGGGAAATCCCGGCTTAAACGGATTCTTCGGCAGGTCAAGGATGCCCGCCCGGACATTTTGGTATCAACGGGTGATCTCGTGGATGGCCAGATGGATGATTTGGAGATGCTGGCGGATATGTTTCGGAACATACCCACAAAATATGGGAAATTTGCGGTTACCGGTAATCACGAATTTTATGCAGGCCTTGATCGAGCCCTGGCATTTACCGAAAAGGCGGGTTTTACCATCCTCAGAGGAGAAGGATTGACCGTATCCAATCTTTTCAATATCGCGGGTGTAGATGACCCTGCCAGGAAACGCTATGTTCCAGACCCTGCAGCCTCTGAAAAGGCGCTGCTGGAAAAAATGCCCGGGGAAAAATTCACTCTCTTTTTGAAGCACCAGCCGGTAATCAACAGTGAGTCGGTTGGCATGTTTGACCTCCAGCTTTCAGGTCACACCCACAAGGGACAGATCTTTCCCTTTAATTTGGTTACAAAGCGCTATTACAGGATGCACACCGGCCTATCAAAGGTCAATGGTAATGCGCTGATCTATGTCAGCAGGGGGTCAGGGACCTGGGGGCCGCCGATTCGATTTTTGTCGCCACCGGAAGTGACAATCATCGACATAACATACAAGGGCATTCAATAGATACGTAATATAACGTTCGTGCAGAACGTGCTTTACGCTCCGTATTCAATATGAGGAAAGATTAAAGGAATGGGATCAAACCTTGATTTTTGATTAAAGAAGTATAAAATACTGGTAAGCGTTCATAGGTTCAATACAGTACTTTCGGGAATTCCATAAATAAGTAAATAACTTTCTGTGTGAAACCTGGAGAAGTTGTTAAAGAGTCTAAATATTAGGAGACCTGCAAAATGGCTGTAAAAACATGGCAAAGCGATATGGTCACAATTAAAGTGGATTACGACAAATGCAAAGGGCATGGCGACTGCGCAGATTCCTGTCCGGCGGAGGTCTACGAAATTGACAATGATAAGGCTGTTCCGGTTAACATCAACGACTGTGTCGAATGCTGCACGTGTGTTGAAGTATGTCCGGAAGGTGCGATCGATCACAGCGCCTGTGAATAAAATCCGGGCAAAGTATAGGGGTTAAATTGAGCAGCAGCACATCAAGACGAGATTCCCAACAGGCATTGGGAATTTAGTGTTGGCGAGATAACCCACCTATCAGAACCTAGGTTGAGCGGTTCCCCGTCAAACTGCCCGACCTGGAACCTGGAACCGATCAGTTTAAGTAGAAGTAACGATTCAGATTTGTATAAACTAAAAGATGAAAGAAGGTGAAGAAATGCAAAACGTGGGATGGGAAATTAAAGGCGATAAACTAATTATTGAGATAGATTTGACAAAGGACTTCGGGCCCTCTAAATCTGGCAAAACAATAACAATTGCCAGTACAAGGGGCAACCAGAAGGTCGAGGGTACTGATGCTATTATCGGTTTGAACGTTTACAAATATCCAGAGAGCGTTTAACATCCAAGGTTCAATCAAGTAAAGTTGTTCGGGATTTGACAGTTTTCAAAAATAGGATTTACCTGATCTGACACCGGAATAATATGATATCCGTATATCAATTATTGTTGTGAATGGTGTCGATACCGGCAAGCTGTCGCAACTCTTTAGTTGATTTCGGTTTGAAACTTTACTTTTCGGTAATTGAAGATTAATGGGCTATCCCACTTTGTCTGCGGGGCTTCACTTTCGGCGCCTTGTCGTAGTGCAACGTAGATCCCGCTTGCGGGAGATCTGCAGCATCTTTGACTTTTGCAACATTAGGGTAAACTTTTGTGCCAAGGAAAACAATTGCCTGTCAATTCGGAAAAGAAAAGGAAGTGGACAAATGAGAACAAAGATTAAAAAGTTGGCAATGATATGCATGGTGGCATTAGGCAGCTTTTTATTTATGATGGGTTTAATTAGTCAAAATGTAGAAGCAGTGTCAGAATGGAGTATTGAGATCGTTGATACCGCTGGTGACATTGGAAAATATAATTCCATTGCAATTGATTCAAATAATCGGCCCCATATCAGTTATTTTGATGATACAAATGATGATCTTAAGTATGCATATTGGGACGGTTCATCTTGGCAGATTGAGGCTGTGGACAGTAATGGATCAATAGGATTGTATTCCTCCATTGCAATTGATTCAAATAATCGGCCCCATATCAGTTATTTTGATGATACAAATGATGATCTTAAGTATGCATATTGGGACGGTTCATCTTGGCAGATTGAGACTGTGGACAGTGATGGATCGGTAGGATGGTTTCCTTCCATCGCAATTGATTCATCAGATAATGACCATATCAGCTACGGTAAATTCAACGATTTGAGAGCTGATTGGAACCTCAAGTACACTACCAATGCTTCCGGAGAGTGGGTTGTGGAAACTGTGGACAGTGATGGATCAATAGGGTGGTTTCCTTCCATCGCAATAGATTCTTCAGATAATGTCCATATTAGCTATAGCGATGGGGATAACGAAGATCTCAAGTACACTACCAATGCTTCCGGAGAATGGGTTGTGGAGACTGTGGACAGTGATGGATCAGTAGGATGGTTTCCTTCCATTGCAATTGATTCAAATAATCGGCCCCATATCAGTTATTTTGATGATACAAATGATGATCTTAAATATGTAAGAGCAGGCCCAGACACCGAAGATGATACAGAAAGCGGGTGGACCTGTTTTATCGCAACCGCAGCTTATGGCTCAATGATGGAACCACATGTTAAGACACTGCGTGATTTTCGTGACAAGTTCATGCTTGGCAATGAAATAGGAAAGAGTTTTGTGCGTCTTTATAATACCTATTCACCACCAATAGCCGATTTTATTGCAAAACATAACAGCCTGAGAGCGATGGTTCGTATAAGCTTGTTACCTGTTGTGGGTATTAGTTGGGTTGCCCTGAAAATTGGCCCTGCATCCACAATGGGACTTATGATTCTCTTGACCTCTGGTTTTATAGGGTTTATGTGGTTTAGGCTAAAATATAGAAGACAAAAGACATGGGGGTCGCATATTAATTATTCCTAAACTGAGCGGTTCCAGGTTCCCCGTCAAACTGCCCGACGGGACCCCGATAACGGGATTTCCGGTACGCTCCAACAGGCAGGATTCAAGCCCACTACACAGACGGCGGGTAAAGGTTCAAGGGTTACAACCGATTGAAACTGCACAAAATATTGATCACAATCCGGGATCGAGGGGGGCTTTTCATGACAATAAAGTGTTCCGGATAATGAAGACCAACAGATCCCATGAGCCCCTGCTCATCATGCCTGTGGGATATAGGACGTAAAGCCCTGTTCCCAAAACAAAGAGGAGCGGACTTACAGAGACCGCAAAAAGTGGTCTGCACTGACCATCCAGCTGGAGCTCCACAAACCTTTTTTACTGCTGTCGATTATGGATCTGATCACCTAATCTTTACGAAGATTAGTGTTTTGAGTGAGGCATGGTATTAATTATTGAAGAGGAGTGGGGCTGGACACGTAGGATTGATTATCATGAAAAAAGAATTTGGATCAAATTATGCGTCGATTGCAGATGTTAATTTTACAGCCAAATACCGTGCAAGTTGCTTTTGCGATGCGGTACAGTACGAAGTGTGTTCGGATCCTGTAGATGCAAAAATATGTCATTGTCTGGCATGTCAAAAACTGCATGGAGCCCCAATGCAATGGGCAGCTATATTTCACAAACATGACGTCAGAATTACGAAAGGCATTGATCACCTGAACTTTTACAACAATGAACTCAATAAACACGAGAGAATTCTTCCCTGCAAAGTCAGTTGTGCTTTGTGTGGCACCCTCATTGCCGATGAAGGACGCAATATGTGGCTTGCGTTTCCATCTCTTTTTAATTTTGGGGGAGTATCAAAGGTTCCAACGAAATTCAAACCAACGTGCCATATCTTCTATGGTATGCGGGTTGTCGATATAAACGATGATCTGCCTAAGTGGTCCGGTCACAAAAATCATTCAGAACTTGTATAAGGACTTCAGGGAAATCCTTAACATATTAAGTTTAGCAAGTTTTGAGAAAACAAAGAGGTTAGGTAACAGTTAAATGATCTTCGAATTTAACGTCATAAATCCCGGTTAAATATGCTCCTCATTTAACAGTAAAAATCTTCATTATTGACAAAATGCAATGATGCTTGAAAATTATCTTCACAAATTATCGAACTTAAGAACAGATAGGGGCCGTGGCAGATATCCTACCTTACATCATGCAAATAAAGATCCCCAAAAGTTCAAGATTTACAAACCCAATCTTCAATGATATTAATCTGATGTTGATTAGGAGGATATGATATCGGCAATGCGAGATGGTTTGTGATAATTGTCTGAATCAACTTATTTGCAACTCCTTTCTTGATAAGGACAAAAGGATTTTGAGCTTATGGGGTTTCTCAAAAAATTTTTCAGTCACGATCCTGAAAAGACCGAGCAGAAGGGCGATGCCTTTTTAAAGGCCTCCGATTGGGGCAGGGCAAAGCTTGAATTCGAAAAGGCCCTGGGCGCATTGGAAAAAACATCGTCTGATGATGCTTCAGAAACAAGGCTTAGGGATAAGCTGGTTCAGGCCAAAGGGGCCCTGGCACACGAACACAGGCAGGCCGGTGAAGATTTGATGGAGGCCGAATATTACGATGAGGCGAGGGGATTTCTTCAATTGGCCCTCGACTTGACCCGGGACCCTGCATTAATATCCGCTGTTGAAAAGCTTATGCAGGAGATTGCACGCCTCACAACCGGAGATATTCAAATGGAAGTGCCCCAATCTGACCTGACTCCCCTCACCGATGACGAGACATACACCGGTGATCAGGACGATGAGACTTTTATGGCACTCTGCAGTGCACTGCCCGAAGAGGTGCAGGAGGCCTACCTTTCCTATGGAGGGTCCTTTAAAACCGGTTATCTCGCGCTGAACCGGGGAGACTTTGATCTCGCAGCCGATTACCTGTCTCATGCCTTGGAGGAGAACCCTGCTCCGGATTCAATTATCCCCCTTGAGCTGGCCACGGCCTACCTGAACCTGGAAAAATTGGATGAAGCCAGCCGTCTACTGGAGACCTTTCTCCAACATCATCCTGATGCCCTGCCGGGTTATCAGGTGCTTTGCGAGGTTTACTGGGAAATGGGGGCCTTTGATCAGGCTGAAGCCCTTCTTGCCGATTGCCCGGATGACCTTAAAAACTCTTTGGCCTATGTCCTGCTCCGTGGCGAAACCCTGTCTCTGGCCGGGAGCCATCCGGAAGCCGCCTCTCTCTATCGGGATTTCATGGAGGCATACGGATGGAACGAACCACTATCGATTGCCCTTGCCGGCACATTGGAGACATTGGGAGACCTTGAAAGCGCCCGGGATCTGTATGCCGAAATCATGGATCAGTGCCGTAGCTGTCATGCCCGTATCGATCCTCTGATCAAACGAAGATTCGCAGATATCAGCTTTGATTTAGGCCAACATTCTTCAGCGATTTTGGAAATGTATCTTTCCCTGGTTCAGGATGATCCGGAAAATACTACGTTATATTTTCAGAAGATCAGCCGAATATATGCTTCGATGGGAAATGAGGAGGAAGCACGCCGTTTCCGGGTATTCGCCCAACAGGCAGAAAATGGAAAAGTGGAAGGCCAGGGGCCATAGAAAACAGATAAATCGGCAAACTCGACAATCGCTCAATTTATGTCTTACATTGACACTCAAGGAGAATTCCTCTATGGTTTTTCTCCAGCAAAGCAAGCTCTTTTCACTTCACTTTACTCACTATCAATAAGGAGAAAACCATTATGAGAGGAAAACTGGCAATCATTTTATTGATCGTTTTTTTCGTACGCCCGATAGGAGCTCAAGAACTCACAGGAACCCTCCAACAGATTAAAAAATCCGGTCAAATCAGAATCGGCTATCGCGTGTCTGAACCACCCATGTCATTTTTGGACAAAGACGGCAACCCGACTGGTTATTCTATTGATCTCTGTAAAAGTATCGTAAATGAAGTTGAAAACAAAATTGGTGCGGAAGTAAAGGTTGAATATGTTCCCGTAACAGCTGATGGGCGATTTAAAGCCCTGGGCGATAACAAAATTGACATATTATGCGGCTCAACTACTAAAACGCTTTCTCGTAGTGAACTTGTTGATTTTACGCAACTGACATTTGTCACCGGCGCTTCACTAATGACCTTAAAAGACAATGAGGATTTTGATTCTTCCGGTCTTGATGGAAAGAAAATCGGCGTCGTGAAAGCCACAACGACTGCCGTCGAGTTGAAAAAACTGATTCGAGAAACATCAACGGATGCGGAAATTGTCTTATTCGATTCAGCAAATGAAAGCATCGATGCGCTACGAAAGAAAAAAATCGATGCCTTTTCTTCTGACCAGATCATACTTATTGGTATAGCTATAAAAGCGCATGACCAAATGAGCTTTGAAATTTCCGATGCCGTGTTTTCCTTTGAGCCTTTTGCACTTGCCGTAAGACGAAATGATGCAGACTTTCGTCTTGTTGCGGATCGCGTGATATCTGATCTTTACCGATCAAAAAAGATATTTGAAATTTACGACAAATGGATTGGCAAGTTTACCCGACAAAGGCTGCCCATATTCGATGCAATGATCAAACTTAATGCAACACCGGAGTGAGAATAGAAAGATCGTGGAACATTGGATATGCATAAAACTGCAGTTTTAAAAAGGAGAGTTGTCATGAAAATCATTACCATTTTGGGGAGTCCGAGAAAAAAAGGAAACACTGCTAAAACACTCTCAATGTTTGAAGATAAAGTCGAAAAAAACCATGAAGTTGAACGGATTAACATCACCCAGTATAAGGTGGGCGGCTGCCTTGGGTGCTATAAGTGCAAGGAAAAAAAGGATGAACCGGGCTGTGTTCAAAAGGATGATGCATTGACTATATTTGAGAAAATGATCCAGTCCGACGCTATTGTGTATGCTTCACCGCTTTACTGTTGGAGTTTTACTTCCCAGATAAAACCCCTGATCGACCGGCATTTTTGCCTGGTATCCGGCGATGGTACGCCTGACCATGACTCCCTGATCAGCGGTAAACCTGCTGCCCTGCTTGTGACCTGCGCCGGTCCTGTTGAAGGTAACTGTGACGCCATCCAGGGTATCTTCACAGGCTTTTCCGACTATCTCAAGCTGATGGCAAAAGGCAGTTATATTCTGCCTTTCTGCACAACACCGGATGCCATTGGTGATAATGGAGCTGAGCTTGCTGGAAATCTTGCCAAAGCTATTACCGGAGGACTTCCGGGACGATCCTGAAATAAGTAGAAAACTATAAAAAAGCAAAAATTTTAATTCTAAGGAATAAAAAAAGGAGGGAGAAATGGCTACCAGGGAAGAATTAGAAGAAAAAGCAGAAGATTGCGAAACAACTGAAGAGTTTATTGAATTGGCAAAGGAAGTGTTTAATGAGTTGACTGATAAGGAATGGGCCGCGAATCTTATTGAAGAAGGTGTGGAGTGGGCGGAAACCACGGATGATTTTATAGTCCTTGGAAAGGGGTTCATTTGAGTTATTGGAAGATAAAGAGAAATCAAAAGAATATCTGCTGCAGGGCAGGGATTATTGTATGAATGCCCAGGAGTTCGTAAACCTTGGCAAAGCAGCATCAGAAATGGGCGATGCCGAAGCCGCCAAAGAAATATTTTCCGCCGCCCAAGGTAAATGCGTCAAGGTTAAAGATTTCCTGGATCTTAGCAAAAGCATCAATGAGGTACTTTCAGACCCGGAGCTGGCCAAGGAGACCGCGAACAAGGCACTGGATAAATGTAGCACGGTTGCGGACTATAATGAATATGCCCGGAGTGTGCTTGACGTATTTGACGATAAGAACCTGGCAAAGGAAGTCTACGATAAGGCTGTTGAAATCTGCAAAACCGGAGACGATTTTGGGGTGCTTGCAAAGGGTGTTCTGGATAATCTTTCCGACAGGGACCTGGCTAAATCAATTTATGAGAAGGCAGAGAATCTGATTGACTCAGGAATTGACCTGATAAAATTGGCCGAGTCTGCCGTAGCTGATTTGGAAGATGAAGAATATGCCAGAGAAATTTATAAAAAATCTGAAGGAAAGCTCGAAAGCGGCAATGATTTGATGAAACTTGCAGAATCGTTGATGGGCAAACTTAACGATAAGGACCTGGCGCTGACAGTTTATAAAACTGCGGAAACCAAATTTAGTGACTATGATAATTACATCAAACTGGCCAAAGCCGCCTTCAAAGATACAGGTGATGCTGTTTTTGCCGGCGGTGTTTATAAAAAGGCAGCCGGTGCAACCCAAGATTCCAGTAAAGTGGTGGTGGTTGCGGCTGCTTTGGCTGATGAAATTGATGATAAACAAGGCGCATTTGATGAGCTGAAACGGGCAGAACAAGTCGTAAATACCGTGGATGATTTTAAAAAGACTGCCGATGCAATCCTCAAGTACGCAGACGATCAGCAGTGGATTAATGCCATTAATGATCAACTCGAAAAGCGAGAGGCTCACAAAGATCTTTATAAAGAATATGTTGCTCGGGAACAAGAATGCGAAACAAGCAAATCCCTGTCTATCTTGGCTCATGAGGTTATTGAGAAAACAGCTGACACTCATTATGCCAGAAAGCTTTACAAAAAGGCTGAGGGAGTGTGCACGTATTTCCCTGAATATCTCCATGTAGCCGGTGCCATTTATTCTGATCTCAACGATGCAGACTGGATACGAACAATTTATGAAAAACAGCTCGAAAAATGCGATGATTCCATTAAGTATAACGATTTGGTAAATGGAATAAATACCACCTTGCAAGATAAAGAATGGGTTAAGAATATCTATTTGGGGTTAGAAGAACAATGCGAAAAGGAGACAGATTTTATCAAACTGGCCCGTATGGTTTTGGCAAAATTGGGCGATCAAGATTGGGCCAAAAAACTTTTGGGCAAGGCCGAGGAGAAAGGTCAAGATATATTTGGGTACACCATTGTAGCATGGGCTGTGCTTGACATTCTAGCCGATAAGGAGTGGGCAAAGTCTATCTACAACAAGGCCGAAGCCAATTGCAATAGTCGGGATGATTACGAAAAGCTGATTTCCGTAGTCCGGAAGCAAGCGGATGACGATGATCTTCTCCGGCAAATACACAACTCCGCCGAGAATAAGTTTAGAGAAACAAGAGATTTTATTTATTTAGCCGAAAGCACCTTAAGGCATTTTTCTGATAACCCAATGGGCCAGGCAGATCTATGCAAAGGCTGAAAAAGCTTCAGATGCCAATACCTACATGTTTGAGTTGGCAACCAGCATTGCCAACAAGCTGGATGACGGAAAATGGGCAACCAGGTTGCGAAATATGTAGGCTTCCGCATCAGGGCTCGGGGTCACCCATTAAAGGGCGGGTCTTCATTTTTGAAAGAAATTAGCGGGGAGTGAAGAATGAAGACCTGGCTTCTTGCTGCTTTCATATCAACATTATATTTCAGATGGTTAAAATCAATAACGTCAACCATAACCTTAACCTGTGTTGTTCGTGCTGGTTTTACAATTTAAAGTCATGAGCGGACCAAATCGTGAAAAAATAGCACGGGGGATGCAGGTTCTGATCGTGATGAAAAAAGATCAGCGTACCGGAAAATTAACTAAAGGCGCAGTTAAGGATATCCTTACCAAATCAAGGTCCCATCCCCATGGGGCTAAGGTCCGTCTGGAGAGCGGTCAAGTCGGCCGCGTTAAGGAAATATTAGAATAAGGGGGTGTTGGGGGGAAACACAGCATTTTCTCTCATTTTTATGGGATTTGACAAGGATATTCATAGTATTATATGGTTACCATTTATTTGAAAGGAGTTCGGAAGTGAACATTTGGGAGGTGTTGACGACTTTTGATATTTTACTTGGTATAGTCCTCACAGCCATATCCCTGTGTACAGTGGTCTTTTTGACTATATGGAGCCGGCGTATTATCGAACGTATCCACGCCCGCCAGCCAAGTTCCCTCAGGGAAATACAGAAGGAAACCATCAATGCCAACAAATCCTGAGAGGGATCCCGAGGACCCTTCCGGGGCCGAACACCCTAAAATAGCCACCGAGTTTTCCCGCAACCTCACCCTTCTCCAGATCACCATGATGGGCGTTGGGATGATGATCGGGGCCGGGGTGTTCTTAGGGGTAGGGAACGCCGTGAGAGTTGCCGGTCCGGGCGGGGTCATCCTCACCTTTGCGCTCAACGCGGTAATCGCACTATTCACGGCAATGTCTTATGCTGAATTGAGTTCAGCGGTCCCCAGGGCGGGCGGTGCTTACAACTTTGCAAGAATCGCTTTCGGGAGAGGTACCAGTTTCATAGCCGGGTGGATGGAGTGGTTTGCCTCCTCTGTGGCCGGGAGCCTGTATGCGGTTACTTTCGCCCTTTACACCGTGCATTATTTTACCCAGCTCGGTATTATTCAAGCCACCGGTTTCAAACTCGTTTTAGTGGAAAAGGGGGTGGCTATTCTGATCGCCAGCTTCTTTGTCTATATCAATTACCGGGGCGCATCGGAGACCGGTACCATGGGTGCCATCTTCACATTGGGCCAGACTGTGACCCTCGCCTTTATCGCACTGGTGGGTATTGGCACTGCAATCTCGGATCCATCGCGATTGGCCAACTTCCAGCCCTTTCTCCCCAATGGTTGGGATAAGCTCCTGATCACCATGGGATTCACATACGTGGCCTTCGAGGGGTTCGAGGTTATTGCCCAGGCCGGGGATGAGGCCATTGATCCACGACGTAATCTCCCAAAGGCGATGATTTATTCTATCGTCATCGTTATGTTCACCTATGTGGGAGTCGCCTTTGCTTCGATAGTGGGGGTCAAGGACGTGGGCCAGCCCGTATGGATATGGATTGGAAGTTATGGTGGAAAAGGCTTCGGGGAGGCCATCTCGCGGCTCATACCTTCTTATGGAAGTATTCTAGTCACCATCACGGTTATTTTCGCATCAACTTCAGCCTTGAACGCTACCATTTACTCCGCCACCCGCGCTTCATACGCCCTCGGCCGGGACCGGATGCTGCCGGCGGTTTTGTCTCGCCTGCACCCTAAGCGTCGCACTCCCTACATGGCCCTGCTATGCACCGGGGGCCTTGTCATTGTCGTGGCGGCCTTTCTTCCTACCATTGATGTGGCTTCCAGTGCGAGTATGATGTTTCTTTTCCTCTTCTTCTTAGTTAATCTCTGCGTAATCCGCATCCGCCGTCAAATGGTGGACGAGATGACGTATGGTTTTGTCATGCCCCTTTTCCCCATTCCACCCATTGCCGCTATCCTTACTCAGGCCGTATTAGCCGTGTGGCTGATCCATATGAGCCCCATCGCCTGGGTAGTTGGGCCCATGTGGATCTTGTCCGGGCTTATAATTTATCACATGTACTCCAAGCACAGGGCAACAAGGACTGAAGATGAGATTGTGGTGATTCGGGAAGAACCCATTCCTACAAAGGGGGAGTATAGGATCCTGATCTCCGTTGCAAATCCCGCGAACGCTGTTGCGCTTGCCATGAACTGCTACAGGTTCTGCCAGGCAAAGGGTGCCTCCACCGAGGTAGAGGTGATTAACATGGTGTCCATACCACCCCAGGTGCCCCTCTCGGAAGCTTCTAAATATACACAGGCAGGCGAGGAAGCCATCACAGAAGCCATGCTTTATCTGGCGCCGCGCTATGCCTTTGGCAGTACCATCCGTTACTGCCGAAACTTTGCGCGGTGTATTATCTCAGCCGCGGCCGAAAGGAAAGCCGATCTGCTCATTATGGGCTGGCAGGGGCATCGGCGCCGGGGGTTTTCTTTGGGAAGCACAGTCGACCCTGTCCTGAAGCGAGCAACCTGCAACATTGCCGTATTCAAGGACTGCCGGCAGCGTAAATATATGAACGTTCTGGTTCCCTTTGCCGGGGGTCCCAATGCGACCTTTTCATTAGAGACAGCCTCTATTATGGTGGACAAGGATGAGGGGCGAGTGGTTGTCTTACACATAGCCCCGCCGGGCAAACCGACCCAGGATATAGATGCCTTTTTAGACGAAACCGTGCCACAACTGAACGCATCTCGCTCTCTCTTTGAGGCAAAATATGTCATTGCACGGGACCGTTTCAAGATCCTTCTTGAGGAAGCCGAGCAACACGACCTGATGGTCATCGGGGCCACCCGGGATCCCGTGTTCCGGCAGCAGGTCATGGGATCTCTCCCCGAGGAAGTTGCCCGGCATTGCAAGAAACCTCTTATTATGGTCAAAGCCAAACACCCCATCAAATCATTTATCAAGAGGTATATATAATGCTCCTATTGACCCCTTAAACGCTTGAGATGGTCCTGTTTCGTTGGGAGGAAATTTTCATGTGCGAACTACTTGGTCTTTGTTTTAACACAGAGGTTTCCGTTCATTTGGCATTTTCCGGTCTGAAGGCCGGGGCAATGGAGAACCCCGATGGTTGGGGAGTGGTCTGGTATGATGAATATGGTACCCAAATCGTTAAAGAATCAAGACCTGCGGACCGGAGTCGTCTTGCCACAAGCTTTCTGGAACACATAGGCGCTCGGTCGCGGATCTTTGTCTCGCACATTCGCCGCTCGACAACAGGTGCGGTTGGTTACGTCAACACACATCCCTTTTATCGGAGATTTGATCAGAAAACCTGGGTTTTTGCCCACAATGGCACGATAGATCCCAGTCAACTGAATTTTTCTTCAAGAGAATTCAGCCCAATTGGCGAAACCGATTCTGAGCTTGTCTTTTGTAGTTTATTATCATGGCTCAGCCATCGTGGCATTCAATTGACCGGCAGGAATGACTTCATTCTCTTGCACGAAAAATTAAGAGAAATAAACCGATCAGGAGAGCTGAACCTTATCTTCAGTGATGGCAGGCACCTATTCGTATACCACGACAGGTCAGGGCACGTTGGACTGCATTTCTTACTGCGCCAGGCGCCATACAAAGTTGTCAAACTTCGTGGCCAATACCTGACAATCAATTTGGCAGAGGTCATAGATCCAGAAGAACGAGGATACATCGTGGCCAGCGAGCCTTTGAGCAATGAGAACTGGAACAGGGTTAAGCTAGGCCAGTTGTTGATTTTTTCCGAAGGCAAGTCCATTTTTATGAGCGAAAGTGAATGAATAAGATCTGTAATAATTTTTATCAAATGCCTCCGAACAATAGCGAACATATTTCAGTATAGCCTCCGTTTCTGAAATGCTGATCTTTAACAACCGCCGAAACGAGACCATTTGAAACCCACTTAAAGGAGAAATTATGGCCAAAAGAGATGACATCCACAAGATTCTCATCATAGGATCGGGTCCTATTGTGATCGGACAGGCCTGTGAATTTGACTATTCCGGCACACAGGCATGCAAAGCACTGCGATCCATGGGATATGAAATTGTGTTGGTTAATTCCAATCCGGCAACGATTATGACCGATCCGGGTACGGCTGATGTGACCTACATCGAACCTCTGAATCTGAAAACTCTGACGCAAATCATAGCCAAGGAACGACCCGATGCACTCCTGCCTAACCTGGGAGGACAATCAGGCCTGAATCTGTCTTCTGAGCTTAGTCGAACAGGCGTATTGGAAGAATATGGTGTACAGCTTATCGGTGTGAGTGTGGATGCCATAGAGCGGGGTGAAGACCGTCTGGCGTTTAAGGCCACGATGGAAAAACTGGGTATCGAAATGCCGCGCAGTAAGACGGTTAACACGCTTGAAGATGCCGAGGCTGCGGCAGAAGATCTGGGTTACCCGGTTGTTATTCGCCCGGCCTATACCATGGGTGGAACCGGAAGTGGTTTGGTCTATAATATTGAAGAATTAAATGTTATTGCCCCCCGCGGTCTGGCAGCGAGTCTTGTGAACCAGATTCTGGTTGAAGAATCGGTCTTGGGTTGGGAGGAACTCGAACTGGAAGTGGTTCGAGATGCTAAAAATCAGATGATAACGGTTTGCTTTATCGAAAATGTCGACGCCATGGGAGTCCATACCGGAGACAGCTTCTGTACAGCGCCCATGTTGACGATAAGCCCGGAACTTCAGGAACGTTTGCAGAGATATTCCTATGACATTGTCGAAGCTATCGAGGTGATTGGTGGAACCAATATTCAGTTTGCCCATGATCCAAAGACAGGCCGTGTCGTTGTTATTGAGATTAACCCCCGCACATCCCGTTCTTCCGCCCTGGCATCCAAGGCGACAGGATTTCCAATTGCGAGAGTTTCTTCTCTGCTCGCCGGCGGTATGACCATGGATGAAATGCCTTACTGGAGAGATGGAACCCTGGAGAAATATACGCCTTCAGGTGAATATGTGGTTGTTAAATTCGCTCGCTGGGCCTTTGAAAAATTTGAGGGGGCCGAGGACAAATTGGGTACCCAGATGCGGGCGGTGGGCGAGGTTATGAGTCTGGGGAAAACATATAAGGAGGCCTTCCAGAAATCGATTCGAAGCCTTGAAATCGACCGGTACGGTCTTGGGTTTGCGCAAAATTACAATAAGTTGTCGCTGGAAGAACTCATGGGCCGGCTGGGTTTTGCCACCAGCGAACGCCAATTTCTTATGTATGAAGCCCTGCGCAAAGGTGCAGAGGTGAAGGACCTGTATGAAAAAACCCATATCAAACCCTGGTTCATCGAGCAGATGCAAGAACTCGTCGAACTCGAGGAGAAAATATTAACTTACAAGGATCAAGTATTACCGGATGATCTGCTGATTCAAGCCAAAAAGGACGGATTTGCAGATCGCTATCTGGCCAAGTTGCTCAACCTGCCGGAAAAGCGAATTCGTGAGCAGAGAAAGGCATTGGGCATGCATCAGGCCTGGGAACCGGTACCTGTAAGCGGTGTTGAAAACGCATCCTATTACTATTCCACCTACAATGCGCCCGACAAGGTTCCGGTCAGTGATCGTAAAAAAATAATGGTTCTGGGTGGTGGACCCAACCGTATTGGACAGGGCATCGAGTTTGATTACTGCTGCGTGCATGCTGCACTGGCTATCCGTGATGCAGGTTATGAATCGATTATGGTTAACTGCAACCCTGAAACTGTATCTACGGATTACGACACTTCGGATAAACTCTATTTTGAGCCGCTAACCGTTGAAGATGTTTTAAGCATCTATGAAAAGGAGAAACCCGAAGGCGTAGTTGTCCAATTTGGGGGACAAACGCCCCTGACTATTGCAACTGAACTGGAGGAATTAGGCGTAAAGATAATAGGCACATCTCCTGAAACCATTGATCTGGCCGAAGATCGGGATCGCTTCCGGCTCATTATTCGCAAGCTGGGCATCCCCCAACCTGAATCGGGTATGGCCAGTACCATGGATGAAGCTCAGAAAATCGCTGACAGGATAGGATATCCTTTAATGGTCAGGCCCTCATATGTTTTGGGGGGCCGTGGTATGGAAGTAGTACAGGATGAAAAATCCCTAAAATTCTATCTTGAGGCAGCGGTGGAGATTTCTCCCGAAAGGCCGATTCTTGTCGATAGATTTCTGGATAATGCCATTGAGGCTGAAGCCGATGCGATTGCCGACGGTACGGATGCTTTTGTGCCGGCCGTAATGGAACATATTGAACTGGCTGGAATACATTCCGGTGATTCGGCATGCGTTATTCCGCCGGTAAGCATAGCGCCGAAGCACATCGAAACCATTAGAGAATATACACGCAAGATTGCAATCGAGCTGAACGTTATCGGGCTGATGAATATGCAATACGCGATATTCGAAAATACGGTGTATGTGCTGGAAGCCAACCCCCGAGCATCGCGGACCGTACCGTTGGTATCCAAGGTTTGTAACATATCCATGGCCAGAATTGCCATGCAGGTCATGCTTGGCAAGCGCATCGCGGATCTTGAGCTGAAGCATCGGACTATACCCCATTACGGCATTAAAGAGGCGGTTTTTCCCTTCAACATGTTTCCCGAGGTTGATCCGATTCTGGGACCGGAAATGAGATCTACCGGCGAAGTTTTAGGTATTTCCCATTCCTATGGCCGCTCATTTTTTAAAGCCCAGGAAGCTATCCAGGTATCACTGCCCTTAGAAGGGGCCGTACTGTTTACCATTGCAGACCGAGACAAAAGTGCGGCATTGGAAGCTGTCAGACTTTTTAAAGAGCTGGGTTTCAAGATAATGACAACCGAAGGTACGCACTACTATTTAGAAGAGCGGGGTATTGAAAACACGCCTTTGCGCAAACTGGGATATGGGAGACCGGACCTTGTGGATGCAATAAAGAACGAGACCATAAATCTTCTGGTAAACACGCCCAGCGGCCGAAAGAGTACGCAGGACAGTTCAAATATACGCAAAGCCGCCATCAAATATAAAGTGCCCTACATTACAACGACGGCGGCGGCTGTAGCGGCAGCCAAAGGCATCGCAGCGCGTCGCGATGGTGTGCCACAGGTTAGATCTCTGCAGGAATACCACGCAAAGATGCGATAAAATTACCCTATAGGGCAAGGGATCAAGGGTCCAAGGGTTCCCTCCGGGCCGTAGGCCCTTATGGGCCGGAGGCAGGGTCCAAGGATTCGAGAAAACCGGCGGCAGGTGGTTTATGGTAAAAACTGCGCAACAAGTTCTATCCCACTATTACGGCTACCCGTCATTTCGGGAAAATCAACAAGAGGTTATCGATACTTTACTGGCCGGCAAAGATGCTTTCGTGCTGATGCCCACCGGCAGCGGGAAATCGATATGCTATCAGATCCCATCGATTATGCTGAACGGCGTCGGCCTGGTCGTGTCACCCCTGATCGCCTTGATGCAGGACCAGGTTGAAGCGCTGAGGCAAAACGGTGTTCGGGCGGCATTTTTAAACTCCAGCCTTTCTCTCGAGGAATTCAAACAGGTCGAGGGTAGGGTGTTGAACGGGCAGTGTGATATTCTCTACGTTGCTCCTGAGCGGCTTTTTACGGAGCGATTCCAAAAAATTTTTGGTAAAATCCCGGTGGCTCTATTTGCCATTGACGAGGCCCACTGCGTGTCCCAGTGGGGCCATGATTTCAGACCGGAATATCTCAGACTGGTGGAAGTGATGGGAAGGTTTCCGGGCGTGCCCCGAATCGCCCTCACGGCAACTGCCGATTCGACGACACGCAAGGACATCGTTGAAAAACTGGATCTGGCAGATGCATCACAATTTATCTCCAGTTTTGACCGGCCCAACATTAACTATCAGGTCAAACTGAAAGCCAACGGCAAGAAACAACTGCTCGACTTTATCCAAAACGATCATTTTTCAGAAGCCGGCATTGTTTACACGCGTACTCGGAAGCGGGCGGATGAGATGGCCCGGTGGCTTCAGGAAAAAGGGGTGAACGGACTGCCATATCACGCAGGTATGGATGCACATACCCGGCAGCTACACCAGCACAGGTTTCTTAGGGAAGACGCTATTGTCATCGTCGCAACCATTGCCTTTGGCATGGGTATTGACAAGCCCGATGTTCGCTTCGTAGCGCACCTGGATCTACCTTCCAGCATGGAGGCTTACTACCAGGAAACCGGGCGATCTGGCAGAGATGGACAACCTGCAGATGCCTGGATGGTCTATTCCCTGGGCGATGTCGTGGCCATGCGGCGGCTTCTCGAAACTTCAGACGGTGATGCTGGGTTCAAGCGGATTCAGCAGCAGAAACTGGAGGCTTTATTTGGTTATTGTGAATCAGCGGGATGTCGACGCCAGATGCTGCTGGGATATTTTGGAGAGGCATACCCGGATCCATGCGGTAATTGTGATACCTGCAGTCAGGAAATAGAAGTATGGGATGGCTCCATAGCGGCCCAGAAGGTCCTGTCCTGCGTTTACCGCACCGGTCAGCGTTTTGGTGCGGTACACCTGACGGATGTTCTGATCGGAAACCGCACGGAGCGTGTTCAGCGGTTGAAGCATGATCGCCTCAAGACGTTCGGGGTCGGAGATGATTTGTCCCAAACAGAATGGCGTTCCGTGTTTCGCCAGCTTTTGGCCGGCGGGTTCCTGTCTGTGGACATTGGGAAAATATCCGGTTTCCGCCTTACTGAAAAGAGCTGGCCGGTTCTCAAAGGAACTCAGCAGGTACAGCTTCGAAAAGACCCTCATCCGATTAAGTCGAAAAAATCCGTCAGGCCTTCTTCCCCAACGGTTTTGGAGTTTGAGAACGAACAAGAGATGCAGCTCTTTGAAAAACTTCGGCTTCTGCGGCTTGAGATTGCCCGGAAACTCGGACTGCCGCCCTATGTGGTATTCCATGATAAGACGCTAAAAGAGATGGCCATTCTCAAACCGCAGAGTCGGACGGCGATGCTTCAAGTAACCGGTATCGGGGAGGTAAAGCTCGAAAGGTATGGCGAACGTTTTCTCGACGTCATCAAAGAAACAAAGGGTTGACTTTTTCCTGGTGCTCTTCGCCCTTTACGCCTCGGATTTGCAGTGCCATCGACTTTTGCAAAGTTTGGCAAAAGTCGTACAAACTTACCCCGGCCTGTCCCGTAAGTTCCCGTGGAACTATCGGGACAGGCCGGAAAATTGTGCAGGGGTAGAATATAGCACCTATTCCTTTGGGGTAAGAAGGCTCTTTCAAAAAGTCCCGAGGGTCGGCCTCCTTTTAACGTTGCGGGTTAATGATCGCAGCCCGAAGAACAGTCACACCCGGAACCGCAGGACATGGGTTTCTGGATCGGAGTGCTGTTTATGCCCACAACTTCGATTTCAAAGGTCAACGATTTGCCGGCCAGGGAGTGATTTAAATCCATGGTCAATTTTTCATCATCCATATGAACAATTTGGGCGGGCACCTGGTTTCCTTCCGGAGTGGTGAGACCTATGGTCATGCCGACTTGGGGGTTAATTCCAGGGGGAATTTCCGATCTGGGAAAGGAATGTGTTAGGCTTTCATCTCTTTGTCCGTAGGCGTTTTCCGGCGCGATGGTAAACACCTTTTTTTCGTTCAAAGCCATCCCCATGAGTTCATTTTCAAATCCCTTGATCAAGTGCCCTGCACCCATTTGTATTTCAAGCGGCTGGCGTCCTTGGCTGGTGTCGAACACCTGGCCGTTTTCCAATGTTCCTTTGTAGTCCACGCTGACATAAATACCGGTTTCAACTTTTTCCACAATGATCTCCTTTGGTTTGGATGAATAACAGTATCAATTTATGCATGAATCTATTCAAGTCAAGCCAAACTTTTTAGTGAGATTATTTACCAATAGGGAAGGCCATCCAGAGGCGGACAAGCCGATTAAGGAGGTTTTAATCGCTTTCCTTACCAAAAAACCCTTCTTGCAAATTAATTGCCGCTAATATACAATATCAAAGACATCAAAATTACAGGCCTTTATCTAAAAGAGATGGATCGTTGGTTGAGGATTTCCGTTGACCCCATAACGGATAAAGACGGGAATTTAATGAGGGCCGTTCATATCGTCCGCGACATCACCGAACGTAAAAAGGCCGAGGAAGATCGCAAAAAACTAATAGATGAGCTTCAGGAAGCATTAAAAGAAATCAAAACGTTAAGAGGCATATTGCCGTTTTGTTCCTTTTATAAAAAGAGATGGCTATGCGGATACCATTTTTTAATATGTTTATGACATCACCTTTTGAAGGTCTTCAGGAACATGCTGAGAAAGTAAAAGAATGTACATGGGCTTTTCAGCAGGCAATAGAGTGTCATTTCTCACTCAGATGTAAAACGTTTGAAGAATTTAGAGATGAAATTGTCCAACTCGAAAGCGAAGCAGATGCCATCAAGCGTCGTATTCGTGGGCATATTCCAAAAAGAATCATGACACCCGTACCCACTTTTCTAATATTCAGGTATTTAAAACAACAGGATAGTGTTCTCGATGCTGTGGAAGATACACTCGACTGGATTTCCTACAGAAGCAAAACAAAGATTCCGGCAGAGCTTGAAAAGGATTTTGTTCTTCTGGTTAATGCCGTTATTGATCCCATCGAAAAGCTGGCCTCAATGGTAGCCGAAGCAAGAAAATACTTCAAGAGTTACTCCGAAAAACAACGAGTCGTAGTCAAGAATATAATTCACACATTGCACCAGCAAGAACGCGAAGTCGATAAATTCGAAGATATTATTAAGAGTAAGGTTTTTAACATGGAAATGGATGCCGTTTCTATAATGTACTTGGTCAGGCTGGCTGAAATAATTGGCTCCATTGCAGACCATGCTCAAAACGCCGGCGATATGATGAGGGCTATGCTTTCAAAATAGAATCCATCCATAATGGTCTTTTTACGCGAGCCCCTATATCCGACAATGAGCATAGCGTACAGATGACAACCATTGAAAAAGAATCGATACAGATACCGGTGATTGCCGTTGGAAAAGGTTGGCTGGCCGTGGATAAGTCTGCGGGGATTACCGTGCACAACCAACCCGGCAGGGATCTTTGCGCTTTGGTATCCAGGTTAATTCAAAAAGAACCCGAACTCCGGAGACAGGTGAATGTCGATCCCGATTTTGGCGTCAACCCCGTTCATCGCCTGGACAAGGAAACAAGCGGTGTGATCCTCCTGGCCGCTGACCCGAAGACGTTTCGATTTTTTTCAAAACAGTTTGAGTCCCGGCAGGTCAAAAAACGGTATGTGGCTGTTTTGCACGGCCGGCTGGAAAACCCGGAAGGCGACGATTCATGGGGGACATGGCGCTGGCCCCTTGCCAAAACTGCGGGCGGACGCCGTCATCCCCAAGGATCCGGACGCCGTCTTTCCTGCGAGACCCGCTTCCGGATCCTCGACCACAGCGCCCGCTACACTATGGTGGAAATGGAGCCCCTAACCGGCAGGAAACATCAGATCCGGCGCCATGCAAAAATATCCGGGCATCCGGTGGTGGGGGATGCACGCTACGGCTCGACGCGGTCCGTAAGCTATCTTCGACGCAATTTTGACTTTGACCGGATAGCGCTGCATGCACGGGCACTCACATTGCATCTTTCGGAGGGAAAGGCACCGGAAACCGTGGAGACCCCGGCAATTCCGCGCTCGATGCAGGCGCTTTTCGACGATCGCTCAACTTAGGTATAAGTAATGCTGTTTGAAATGGAAATCTTTAAGGGGCCTTTTGACAGGCTAAAATTGCAAGGGGACTGTATATGAGCGGTATCATCCTAATAACCGGCGCGACATCCGGTTTTGGCGAAGCCAGTGCCCGACGCTTTCTGAAAGAAGGCTGGCGGCTCATTCTGGTGGCCAGAAGAAATGAACGATTAAAAACATTGCAAAAAACACTGGGTGGTGAAACCTCTGTTCACATCGTTACCCTGGATGTTCGAAATCGGGAAGCGGTAATGAGTGAACTGTCCAATCTGCCTGAAAATTTCTCGGATGTGGACGTCCTCGTGAACAATGCCGGTCTAGCGCTGGGTCTTGAACCTGCCCACAAGGCAGACGTTTCAGACTGGGATACCATGGTGGATACCAATATCAAGGGACTGACGTACTGTACCCGGGCGGTGCTGCCGGGCATGGTCGCGCGAAATCGAGGACATATTGTCAACATCGGTTCTATTGCAGGTAACTGGCCGTATCCGGGGGGAAATGTATATGGCGCAACCAAAGCTTTTGTAAAACAATTTTCCCTTAATTTGCGCGCCGATCTTTTCGGGACCCCCATACGCATAACCAATATCGAACCCGGTTTGGCGGAAACCGAGTTTTCTGTGGTTCGTTTCAAAGGAGATGAAGAAAAAGCGGCCAAAGTGTACGAAGGTATACAGGCTTTAACCGCCGAGGATATTGCGGAAATGATTTGCTGGGTGGCAAACCTGCCTGCCCATATCAATATCAACCGCTTGGAAGTCATGCCGGTTTGTCAAACCTGGGCACCGTTTGCCATTAACCGGAATAGTTGACGGAATCGACGTTCAGAGTCTATGATAAAAATTTAGACGTTCTTTGCGTATTAAAGGGGATTGGTGTAACAAAGAAAAATGATATTTGAAGCCGTACTTTTCGATCTTGACGGGACCTTGATCGACACCCTGGAGGATATCTGTAATGCTGTCAACAGGGTTCTGTCCAAAAAAAGTTTTCCAACGCATGCAACCTCCACTTACCGGAAGTTTGTTGGGGATGGCGCAAGAACCCTTATAGAACGGGCATTGCCCAAAGAACATCGAAATGATAAAAATATCGATTCCTGTCTGAAAGAATATGTTGAAGATTATAGTCGCAATTTTAACGTAAAGACCAAACTCTATTTCGGCATAGCCAATCTGCTGGATCGTTTGAAGGCCAAAGGCGTTAAACTTGCCATTTTGTCGAACAAGCCGAATGCCATGACAAAAATCTGTGTCGACGTCTTTCTGTCGAAATGGGATTTCGATGTCGTTTTCGGCGAGCGCGATTCAGTTCCCCGTAAGCCGAATCCACAGGGAGCCATTGAAATCGCGAAAAAAATGTCGATACCCCCATCTAATTTTCTGTATCTTGGCGACATGGCGACCGATATGAAAACAGCTGTTTCTGCAGGCATGTTTCCCGTTGGCGTGCTTTGGGGTTTTCGCTCCTCAAAAGAGCTAAAAGAAAATGGAGCTTGTGCTATTATCGACCAGCCTTTAGCGGTTTTAGATCTTTTGCAGGGGCTGTCGGTCAATCCTTGGTCCGTGATTTAATGGATTTAGGAGACCCTCTTCGCCAATTAAATTAGAGAAGAACCATATTTTTTAAAGGCCGTAAACGAGGAGAACCATGGGTGTTTGCGCCGAGGACAACGTATTAGAAGAATTGTTGCAGCTTCTAATATTGGAAAAAATAGAAGAGAACATTTTCCGAGGCCAGAGCCAGGACCTGGGATTTGGGAGCGTGTTTGGCGGTCAAGTGCTGGGCCAGGCCCTATCGGCCGCTTATGAAACCATACCGACGGATCGCAAAGCCCACAGCCTGCATGCCTATTTTCTCCGAATGGGAGATGTGACCAAACCGATCGTTTATGAAGTCGACGCCATTCGGGACGGAAAGAGTTTTACTACCCGCCGCGTGGTGGCCATACAGAAAGGCCGCGCAATATTCAATATGGCGGCATCGTTTCAAATCGACGAGCCCGGATTCGATCATCAAGACAGGTCGCCGGAGGTTAGCGGGCCGGAAGGTATAGAATCCGAGCTCGAGCTTGCCATGAAGGTGGCTGACCAGATACCGGAATCGATCCGAGAAAAAATCTTGTGCAAAAAGCCGATCGAGTTAAGACCTGTGGATCCCATCAACCCCTTTGCTCCGGATAAAAGGGATCCGGTTAAGTATATATGGTTCAAGGCTATCGAAAGAATGCCCGACGATCCGAAAGTGCACCAATATATGCTGGCCTATGCTTCTGACTTCGGACTGGTGGACACCTCTCTTTACCCACACGGGCAAAGTTATTGGGCGCCGAATATGCAGGTCGCCAGCCTGGATCACGCCTTGTGGTTCCACAGGGATTTTAGAATGGACCAATGGCTTTTATACGTTATCAAGAGTTCCACCGCCAGCCGGGCCAAAGGATTGAACCAGGGGCAAGTCTTCACCCAGGACGGAAAGCTCGTTGCCTCCGTGAACCAGGAAGGCCTAATCCGATACCATGGTAAGCAATAGCTAAATACGGGACAGTTTTTTCAGCCGGTTTCCGCATAATAGAGAACCTTTGAGCACTAAGGGTTCGCGAAAAAATAATTTCGCAGAATTGGCGCTCAGATTTGGTTCAGATTCGGCCGATCCGAGAGAGCAAAACCACAGGAATAGCGAGCTATTTCGCGGATTTTGCGAGTGAGGTATCGGCCAAAGATGGGCTGAAGGTGAGATGCAAAAATGTGAAGTTATTTTTGCGCGAACCCTAAGTATAAAGGACGCCAAGATGGTGTGCCGGCGAGATACCATCGATGTTGCTACAGCAAGATTGGAGAAAAGCGCCCATGAAACTTCCGGCCAATAAAACCAAGATCGTCTGCACCATCGGGCCGGCCTCCCACTCGGTTGAGGTTATCGAACAAATGACCCGGGCCGGAATGAACGTGGCACGCCTCAATTTTTCCCATAGCGATTTCGCCGGTCACAAGAAAGTGATCGATAATATCCGTGCCGCATCACGTGAAGTCGGGAAACGGATTGCCATTATGGGGGATCTCCCTGGACCCAAGATGCGCATAGGCCAGCTCGCTGATGAGCCGATCGAATTGAAGTCCGGCGACGCATTCACCCTTACTACGGAACAGATAACAGGTAACACCCAACGGGTTTCCGTATCCTTTTCCCGTCTACCGCAGGCCGTGAAACCCGGTGACATTTTGTACCTGAATGACGGTTACATTCAAATACAGGTGGTCTCAGCGGAAGAAAAGGAAGTCCATTGTCGGATCCTGGTCGGCGGCGAACTACTATCGCACAAAGGGCTTAACTTGCCGGACATCGACCTTGGGATCAGCGCCTTTACGGACCGCGACCACGAATGTCTCAAATTCGCTGCAAAACAAGGTATCGACGCGGTGAGCCAATCGTTTGTCGAGTCGGCAGCAGATATTAACGCCGTCCGTGACGCCGGGGCGGCTTTGGGCTACCATCCGTTCGTTATTGCCAAGATCGAACGCTCGATACCAAACGCTCGCCTGGATGGAATTCTCGAAGCCGCCGACAGTATCATGGTCGCCCGGGGTGATCTGGGCGTGGAAATACCTATCGAACGGATTGCCATGGATCAAAAAAAGCTGATACACATGGCGAATATTAAAGGCAAACCGGTCATTACCGCCACTCAGATGTTGGAGTCTATGACCCGTAACCGGCGTCCGACCCGGGCGGAGTCCACGGATGTTGCCAATGCCATCCTCGACGGCACAGACTGCGTAATGCTGTCCGGCGAATCCGCTGTGGGGAAGTATCCGGTGGAATCTGTGGAAATGCTCGTCAAGATCGCAGCGGCAACCGAGCCCAGTCGCCCCAGTTATAAGGCCAGGGAAATTCTGAGAGAATATAACCGAAAGGACGATGTCAGCGTACGAGATCTTCTCACCATGAGCGTGGAGACTATTGTGGAGCATGTTTCTCCTGCCCTGGTACTTGTACCCGGTCTGAGCGGTGGAACCGCGAAAAGTATCACCCGGTTCAGACTGCCGGTCTGGATAGCGGCAGTGAGTGCTGATGAGGCTGTCTGCCAAAACCTTACATTCTCTTACGGTATTTACCCGGTACATGAGCTCGATCCGCCTGAGATCTGGAACGAGTTTGCCCGAAACTGGCTAAGGTCATACGGGGTCGATGGAAATTTCGTGGTGTTGTCTACAGGACCTTCGCCCAAATACCCCCAAGGAAACAACCGAATTGAAATTATCGACCTCAGAGGTCGATAGGAGATCCAAAATTTCAGGTTTCTGAAGACTGCCTATTGAACTGCACCGTATAAATTTGATATAGACGTTAAGGTTCAATGACTGCTATAATGATCAGCACTTCCAGACTTATTCTCTGCTTTGATGGAATTGACCCCAAGTGACATCATGAAAATAGTGAAAACAGCCATGCCGGGGAATCGACTTTCGAGACGATGGGTTGTTTATCTGATTCGGTGTTCCGATGAATCTTTGTATTGCGGGATAACCAATAATCTGAAATACCGATTGGCCGCGCACAATTCAGGCAGAGGTGCCAAATATACAAGATCCCGGACGCCTGTTGAATTGGTGGGTGCCAGTTCTGAAATGTCCAAAAGCGATGCGCTTAAACTGGAATATCGGGTGAAACGGTTACCTGCCGGCAGGAAAAACCTCGAACTTTCAATGGGTAAATCTGAGATGACGATGCGCCTCAAAAAAGACCTGCAGGCGGTTCGCAAGACCCTCAAGGTTCTGGTAGACAAGACCGAAAGTCTGTTGAAGGCGGTGGACAAACTCGAAAGCCAAAAATTGAACCCAAATTGAGTGATTTTTGATTTGATCTGCACCAATCTCTTGCGTATCAAAGATATGCTAAATTCCTCGACATATCCATGGGTATGGCTGCGGATTTCGCAAATCTTGCTGCATCAAGATCTTGGCACACCTCTTCCCCAAAAATCGCTCAACTTAGGTTCTGTAAAGAGATTGACAGCGAATCGTTCAAGACAATAACTTCGGAGAAAACTCCGGCAAAAAAAGAAGGCCGGGTCCAAAAAGGACTTCACCGGCAACAGCTCAAGGAGGAATTTTGGTTTGACATTCATAGAACGAAGAAAACATCCGAGAGTCGAGATAAGCAATCACCTATCCTATGTTTGTAAAGATGACGGCGGAAATCCCATAAAGGAAGGAAGCGGAAAGGCGACCAATATAAGCCAGAGGGGAATCCTCATAGAAATCCGAGACCCGCTTGAATGGCAAGACATTTTACAACTGACCATTGACATCGAAGATGGATCGGTGGGTATCAAAGGCAAGGTCATTTATTGCAATGCAGACAATTTTGGAAAGTTTCGAACTGGAATCCAGTTCCTTGAAACCAATGATAAAATCGAATCATTTGTAATGAATCTGTTGAAAATGTACAACAAATTATTGGGATTGGAGTAGTCCGGCGGTTGAACCGAATCAAACAATGCATCCTGTGTTATTATGTGTCAAGGTGAGAAACGCCGGCGGTTCATCGGTGTTGTTGCAACTATAGGGTTTACTTGCCGTTTTTATTGCGGCGAAAGGATGCCTTTGTTTTTTCTCGTTGTAGACTCATGTCATAATACAACTGGTAGGCCACATAGTATTTATTGATGTTGGCGACATAGTTGACCGTCTCCTTTCCGATAACTTCCGCGGCGATATATTCTACGTTAAAAAACCATTTGTTGGGATCGAAGCCCCGCTCCGACGCTGTTCTGCGAATCTTATTCAATTTGGCGGGACCGGCATTATAGGCTGCCAAAGAGAAATACACCCGATCCGCAGGGATGATTTCCGAGGCGTTGAAGTATCTTGTGCGCAAAAAATTGAGATATTTTGCGCCTGCATGGATGTTGTTTTGAACAAGATGAATATTCTTTATGTTTATGTGTTTGTCGGATGCTGTTGAAGGGAGCACCTGCATGATGCCGATTGCGCCGGTAGGACTTCGTTTGGAATTATCCAGGCCCGATTCCTGATAACCCACGGCGGCAAGTTTCAAAAACTTAAAATCGTAAAGAAGGCCGTATTCCTCGAAAAAGCCGATCAGCTTATTCAGCTTATCACGTTCTTTTTCGGTGATGGGATTATGGATCAATTTTGAATTTTGATAATACCTTTTAAAAAGAATGTTTCCCAAAAGGGACCCTTTTTTATTTTTTCGAATAAAAGCATTCAGGTCAGACAAAAGCTCTCGATTATCTTTCCGCACCGCCCAGGCAATTTTACCCTCGGAGTTAATCTTTAGATCTTTGCGAATCACGATGTCCGGTAAAACCTGAGACCATGCCTGGGCGATATGATGATCCGCCACCGTAATATCGACAACCCCGGCATTTACGAATTCCAGGATATCTTCGGTTACAATGTACTCCTCGACCGCTATGATTTTAACCGGCGGTCGTTTCAGTTTTTTTAATTTTTCGTTTAGTGATTTAAGGTGTTTTACATAACTGCTTCCCTTTCGGACGTATACCATCCGGTTGGATAAATCTTCGATGGATCGCACATTTCTTATCTTTTTGTTCAAAACGACGATTTCATTGACTTCGGGGATATAAGGTTTCGTGAAGGCGACGATTTTCTGTCTATCCGGTGTAATGGTAAGACCGGCTGCTGCAATGTCGCCTCGGCCCTTGTTCAGGGCCTGGAGAATCTGATCGAACGGCACGGGAACGAATAGCATTTTGGTCTTGGCGTATTTGTTTTTTTCTTCTTTGTTTAAATGTTTTTCATAAGCCTTGAGCAGTTCATATTCAAAGCCATGGAATTTCCCGCGATCAATGATAAAATTCGTTCTGCTGTAATTGACCAAGACCCTGACGATCCTCCTTGCGCGGATCTGGTCAAGGTCTCCTTTAAAAGGTTTATCGATGCGCTGAATTAACATCTGTTCATCGCTTGTCGATGGAAGTGATTTGTTTTTGGCGGCAACCGGGCTTGAATTTAATAAAAAAAATAAGGCAGACATTATTAAAGCGACCATTTGGGCATATTTATCGATGTTTACCAAGCAACCCCCTTTTGTTCGGATAAAAGTTGTTTCAAAACCTCAAACAGCTATCGGTTCGATACAGCTCGGATCATTGTTTTTAACGGCGTTTACTATTTTTGATACCGGATGATATTTCAAATCATGGACCATGCCCCTCCCGCAGAATGATTTTTAACGCTTTTGGATCATGTATTTCAGAGCTCAACCATTGTTCATGGAACTCCGGAGACAGGATTGCCGGCATTCGATGATGAATTTCACGTACAGATCCGCTTGCTCCGGTGGTGATGATGGTGCAGGATTTGTACACGGTGTCGCTATCAGATTCTTTGTCGGTCCATTTTTCCCACAGGCCGGCAAATGCAAAGGGTCCAGCCGAAGGCGAGGAAATATAGTAGGGCTGCTTGTCACCTTTCTCACCTTTCCATTCATAAAAACCGTCTGCAGGGATCAGGCATCGGCGTTTTTTGAATGCATTCCGGAAACTGGGCTTTTCTGCAACAGTTTCAGCTCGCGCATTGATCATTCCGGAGCCGATGGAAATATCCTTTGCCCAGAATGGCACAAGACCCCAATAAAGCGTTTCCAGCCAATTTTTATGCTCATGTTTGACAATGGAAAGAATCTTTTGGGTGGGCGCCACATTATAGTTCGGGACAGCTTCAAGCAGTGCCGTTTCTACGTCAAAAATTTTCTGAATGGTGTGTAACGGACTGTTTTGAACGAATCTTCCACACATTGGTTTTGCTTTTTATTATGATTTTCAATACCCCGTCCGCCGTTTACCTTTCTCCTTTGTTCTCGTGGTCCTTTTTTAAATGTGTTAAAAATTGATATCGTAAGGTCCATGGACGGTATAACGTACATATTCCTTATTAAAAGAGCTTTTGTCAAGGTTTGGTTTGACATATTATTCTGTTTTTCTTGAATATTCTGACAAGTTATTCTGATTTGATTCGGAAAACAATTGATCTACCTGGAAAACTCAAATTCAGTTCGACTTTTTGACAAGCAGACTTCTTTTTTTAAAGTGTCCAATATTTAAAATCATCTTCAGCAACAAGAAAGGCGTTGATTTCTTCAGGGGTTAAACTCCTTGCCCGTGGTTATTTACTGTGTTACAAATTTGCCGGAAGATAGAAGAAAAATAAATATATATGATCGTCTGGCCATAGAGACGGCCAGAAAAATTTTTCCCCGTTCAGAAACATTCTTTTCAAAAAGATAGACAGCTTTCACACTGCTAAAACGGCCATCAATGGAACTGATATGTTGTTTATATCTTTTGACGACGAGGAATTAAGGGGATTTTCGTGAATCATCGAAGAAACAACGGTTCCCCATGTCGTTCAAAAACCATCGGAGGTAAAAATATATGAAAATTATGATTACCGGCAATAAGGGACAATTGGGCAGCGATTCTGAAATTGTCTTGGGCTCAGATCATGAAATCTTGGGAATAGACCTGGATGAACTCGATATCACGGACCTGTCGGATGTCCAAAGGGTCGTACAGAAATTTTCCCCCCATGTGATACTCAATTGTGCGGCCTATACCCTGGTCGACAACTGTGAAACCGAAAAGGAACTGGCCTGGAACGTCAATGTCATCGGTCCGAAAAACCTGGCGCTGAGCGTGGCGAAATACGGCGGCCGGTTAATCCATATCTCTACCGATTATGTTTTTGACGGCCGGAAAAGAATACCGCTCCCCTACGTGGAAGAGGATGAGCCCAACCCGATCAATTATTACGGAGTTACAAAAAACGAAGGAGAAAAAGCGATCAGACGTACCATCGATGGACATATAATTGTCAGGACGTCGTGGCTTTATGGCATCACAGGAAACAATTTTCTAAAGACAATGCTTAAGCTGGCTTTGAAAAATCCCGACAAAGAAATCAAGGTAGTAGACGACCAATACGGTTCACCGACGTGGTCCTATCGACTGGCCCAGCAAATTGAACGACTGGTGGATATGAACGGGCAGGGAGCCTTTCATGCCACCTCGGAAGGCCATTGTACATGGTATGAACTGGCCGGTTGTTTCCTTGAAAAAATGGGAGTGCCCCATACCCTGGTGCCGTGCTCCAGTGAAGAATTTCCGACGCCGGCAGCACGGCCGAAAAACTCCATTCTGGAAAACCGGCATCTTAAAGATAAGAAAATGAATATTATGAGACACTGGCAAGACGATCTGGATCGATTTGTCTCAAAATTTCGTGAACATTTAATAGATGAGGTCTTGTCGGGTGTTTGAGCAAGTAGACTATAGGGTATTTTTTTGCGCGAGCCCTAAGATAAACAAAAGATGTTTTAATGGATCCGCTTCAAGCTGTTTTCATCGATAATTATCGTGGGCTCTATGCTGGTTTGCCGGGGTAATGGCTCTAATTTATGGATTATAAGAAGTGAAAAAGACTTGTTTTATCTGTGGAATGCAGGATAATGTATGGCATGTGTTCCAAATTGCGGTTTCTCGGCTTCATCCCACTGGGACCGCTTCCTGCCCGTAGGACGTACAGGCCGGAGGGTAGGCCCCTATGGGCCGGAGGCTTGAAGCCGTGAAAAAAATCAAGTTAATCTTGTCAAAAAGCTTTTTGGCTTTATGTCTAAATAATTATGAACTCATCAGTAAGAAGGTAGGAAGCGCAGAATTCAATTGGTTCAGTGCAATCAGAATGTAATTTGAGGAGGTAAGTGATGAAAGAACTGGATGTATTTTTGAAAAACGTGGTCGAAGGTATGAAATCAATGGCTCAGGGGATTGACGTGTTGGCAGAAAAACTGGAAATTATTGCAAAATCCCGGGTGGATGTGAGGCCAAAAAGGAAGGCCAAAGCTAAGCCTGCACGAAAAGCTCCTGCAAAGTCTTCAAAGAAAAAGGCTGCCCAAAAGGCCCCAAAAAGGGCTGTTTCCAACAAAGCAAAGCCCCGGACTGCCGTGGCCACCGTCCTTGCAATTATCAATAGCTCCAAAAAAGGTGTAAATATGGCAACCCTTATGGAAAAAACAGGGTATGATCAAAAGAAGATAGCCAATCTGGTTTACAAGTTAAAGAACCAGGGAAAGATCAAGAGTGTGAAAAAGGGTGTCTATTTAAAAGCATAATCCTGAGCGTTTTTTTGATATATTGGAGCTAACGAGCGGAAACCTGCTAAAACGATACATCCGGGTTAGGTCTTAATCAAACAGGAGCAATACCTGCCATCATTAAACCGATTTGACGGACCTTTTCTGTATCGGACGTACTAAATGTGTCTATAATGCGGCCTTCAAACATAACCGCGATTCTGTCTGATAGGGTCAAAGCTTCCGAAAGATCCCCGGTAATAAGGAGTATCCCGGTTTTTTCCCGTGCTTTTAGCAGTAAATTCCATACATCTTCCGTTGCAGCGATATCCAACCCCTGAGTGGGCTGTTCCGCCACAATCAGTCGCGGTTTGCGATAAAATTCACGGGCCAGAACCATCTTCTGGAGATTGCCGCCGGAGAGTTGACGCGCCAGTAAGCGAACATTTCCAGGCTTGACGCCGAATGCTTCTATGAGTTCTTTTGCTTTTATCTCTGCCTTACGCTTGCTCAACCACGGACCCGATGAAAAACCTTCCCGGGTGGTCAGAAGGAAATTGTCCACCAAGTCGAGACCCAAGCAAACCGCCAGTCCCTGACGATCTTCGGGGACATAAGACAAAGCGCTGTCCCACGGTCTTTTGAGAAAAAATCTATTCCAGGGCTGGCCAAGAATGAACACATCACCCTTTTCAGGGGGTTGAAGGCCGCAGATGGTTTCCACCAGAGGTTTTTGGCCATTTCCGGAAACCCCGACGATTCCTAATATCTCACCCTGTCGAACTTCAAGGTTGATGTTCTCTAACAAATTGTTGCTGAGCCCTTCGACTCTAAGGACCATTTGTTTCGGCTCCAGGGGCTGTTTTTCGATTTGAAACATGATTTCGCGACCCACCATAAGCTGTGCCAGTTCAGATTTGGAGCCAACATCGGCGGCATCAAGGGTGTCGACAACCTGTCCATGGCGCAACACGGTGATCTCATCTGCAATTTCCAGAACCTCATCGAGTTTATGGCTGATAAAAACAATGGCCTTTCCCTGATTGGCCATCTGTCTGAGTGCATCAAAGAGATGGGCGGTTTCTTGAGGTGTAAGAACGGCGGTGGGTTCGTCAAAAATGAGGAATTGACTCTGGCGGTACAAAAGTTTCAGAATCTCGACCCGTTGTTTTTCGCCCATGGATAAATTGGATATTCGTGCGGACGGATCGATATCAAGCTCATAGCGATCGGCCAAATCTTTGACAAGACGTTTCATTTGTTTAGGATTCAGAAAGAATCGTTTGTCCTGACCAAGAAGTATATTTTCAGCGACAGTCATGGCATCGATCAACATGAAATGCTGATAGACCATGCCGATTCCAGCCTTGATTGCGGCCTTGGTGGAAGAAAAAGAAACTGGTTTTCCATTGATTAAAATTCTACCGCTGTCCGGCTGGAGTTGACCGGCAAGAATGCTCATAAGCGTACTCTTGCCGGCTCCGTTTTCACCCAGCAGGGCCATTATTTTCCCTGAACAAATGTCCAGATTGATTTTCCTGTTGGCATGCACAGCCCCGAACGATTTGCTGATATTTTCAAGCTGGATATACGATGTGGCGTTATCGATCATGAAGATCCTCGCCTTTTGCCGATAGGGGTTGAATAAATTGTGATTCCGAATCCCACGGAAAGAGGATCCATGTGTCCTGGCTCACCTCTGTGATAAAGGTATCCACCATAGGTTTTCCGGCGGGTTTGGCATAGACGGTGGCAAAATGGGCCTTGGGGAGTAACTCTCTGACAACTTCAGCGGTTCTCCCCGTATCCACAAGATCGTCAATAATCAGCCAGCCCTCGTCATCGCCTGACATCGGCTTGAGAATTTGGATTTCGCCCCGCTGGTCCTGCCAGTCGTAACTGGTTACGCAGACCGTGTCGACCATGTGGATGTCGAGCTCCCGGGCAACAATCGCAGCAGGGACCATTCCGCCCCGGGTGACGGCGACAATGCCTCTAAAAAAATTCATGTCCAGCAGACGCCAGGCCAGAGCCCGGGAATCTCGGTGAAGCTGATCCCATGAGATGGGGTATGTTTTGGTATAAGTCTGATTCATCACAATAATATGTCCTATTCTAAAGGTTCTATATTGATACCCAATGCCGACGGCACTTCAGTTCCTCCTCGTTTCCAGGAAGAAAGCACCAGGACGATAACCGTAAGGGCATACGGCAGCATCAGCAAAAGTGAAGAAGGAATATGCGTGCCGGATGCCTGGAGTCTGAGCTGAAGAGCCATAACGCCCCCAAAAAGATAAGCCCCAATAACAGCACGCCCCGGATGCCAGAAAGCAAAGATGACAAGGGCAATGGCGATCCATCCGCGACCGGCTGACAGACCATTGGCCCACAAGTGCGTGTATGCCAGAGAGAGATAAGCGCCGCCGAATCCCACCAGACAACCACCAACAAGCACACCGGCCCATCGGTAACCTACCACTCCGAGACCACCCGCTGATGCTGCCTGGGGATATTCACCAACAGCACGCATTCCCATGCCCCAACGGGTATATCGAAAAAAAGCCCACATGAACGGCGGGATGAGATAGGTCGTGTAAACCAGGGGATCGTGATCAAAGAAAACAGGGCCCAGAATGGGAATTTTAGACAGCACAGGAAGTGGCATTGGAGAAAATCCAGGGGCTGCCTGTCCGATAAAAGGGGTGCCCAGATAGTTGGCCAGGCCCACGCCAAGAATCGTCAATGCCAGTCCGGAAACCACCTGGTTACCCTGGAACTCGAGACATACCAGTCCATGTATTCCTGCCAGAAAGGCACCCGCACAGCCGCCGATTAAAAAGGCCAAAATCGGGCTACCGAAGAATTTGGCTGCAACAAAGGCTGCCAGCGCGCCGAACATCATAATCCCCTCGATACCTAAATTGAGAATGCCTGATTTTTCGGTAAATATTTCACCCAGTGTGGCATACAGAATAGGGGTCCCTGACTGAACGGCAGCGGCAAGAAGCGGTATCAGGAATTCTAGGGTCATGATTTCTTCCCAAGGGAAATGCGATAATCGATAAAGAAACTTCCAGCCAGAACGGTCAGCAGTATAAGACCTTCCATGATTCCGCCAAAGGCTGCAGGCACCTGAAGATCGAGCTGGAGATTTTCCAGGCCGACTCTCAGTCCGGCCAGAAGAAACGAGGCGATCCCGATGGAGATCGGATTCAGCCTGGCCAGCCAGGCCACAACAATCGCCGTATAGCCATATCCCACAATGATACCGGGTTGAAGACGATTGATTGTCGAAGAGGCTTCCAAAAATCCAGCCCATCCGGCCAGAGCACCGCTCAGAAACAAGACCAACATTACAAGTCTGTTATAAGGCAGACCGGCATATCTTGCGGCCTTGATATTTTCACCGCTGGCTTTGAGTTCATAGCCCAGACGGGTATATTTAAAAAAGATCCAGATGGCCACACCTGAAAAAATACAAAGAATGATCCCCCAGTTTAACTGTGTATGGCCGATTTTCCCGACAATTGCCGAGGTTGAAAACTCACGTGTCATGGGAAATCCAAAGCTTACGGGATCTTTCCATGGCCCATAAACCAGATAATCTAGAAATAAGATTGCCAGATAGTTAAACATGAGGGTGACGATAATTTCATTGGCTCGCATGTAAAGCTTCAGAACCGCGGGAATGAGGCCCCAGAGGCCGCCTGCAATGAACGCCATTGCCAGCATGCCTGGGAGAACAACAAACCAGGGCAGATCAGGGAATCGAAGGGCGACCCAGGTGGCGCCGATGGCTCCCAAAGCATACTGTCCCTCGGCGCCGATATTCCAGATCTTGAGACGGAAAGCAATGGCTACGCCCAGGGAACAGAGAAAAATGGGCACCGCCTTGATCAGGCAGTCTTGTATGGCCAGCAGGGATCCGAAGGCACCGTTGAACAAAAGAACGATTGCCGTCAAAGGCGGCTTATTCTGTAACGCCAGCATGATTGCGCTGACGGCAAGGGAGAGGGACAAGGCCCCAAATAAAACAAGACAGGAACTCCATACCAGAGGTTCCTGTCTTTTTTTTATTTTAAATCTGAACATTGAGTGGTTACTTCTGACGGCTTCGTAAAATGTTTATTCAGTCCTGAAGAATAAAAACAACGGCTATGCCATTTTATTCGGCTAAACCGGAATATTGGAATAATGGAGTGTTGGAGTAATGGGTTTAGTGGAATTCTATCTATTTTTAGATACATTACGGCAAGATGAGTACAGTTCCTGGATCTGTTTTTTGACCCCTGTGATTAAAATAAGATGTCTTCTGCTTTTAATACCCAATATTCCACTACTCCAGCACTCCATCATTCCTGCCGGCATATATGGTAGACTTCACCTCTCTATGATGGTACCAAAGTCGGGCCTTCTGGACCCGGATATTTACTGGGTTGTTCCGATGACGCCCTCAACAAACCAGGTCATGCCCAATAATTCCTTATCATCAGCAGCGGCACCTTTTGCGATTCGAAGTTTGCCGGACTGATCTTTTATGGGGCCCACAAATACTTTGGCCTTGCCGGATGCGATCGCGTCTTTTTTGGTCAAAACACTTTTTTGAACCGTTTCCGGGACCATGCTGCCCATGGGGCTGATATCCACGATTCCATGTTCAAGGCCGTACCAGTAAGTGTTGCTTTTCCAGGTGCCGTTTTGAACTTTTTTCACCATTTCCTTGTAGAATGGACTCCAGTTCCATATGGGTGCGCAAAGATGGGATTTGGGGGCAAATTTAGACATATCGGAATTGTACCCCACCGAGTAGACACCTTTTTCCTGAGCGGCTTCCTGTGAAGCCGGCGAATCCTGATGCTGGGCGATGACATCCGCCCCAACATCCAGAAGACTTTTGGCAGCTTCTTTTTCAGTTGCCGGGTCGTACCAGGTTTTGGTCCAAACCACACGAACCTCGACACCAGAATTAACAGACTGTGCGCCAAGTGCAAAGGCATTGATACCCCGGATCACCTCCGGAATCGGAAATGCCGCCACATAACCCAAGATTTTGGATTTAGTCATGGCGCCGGCCACCATTCCCGACAGATATCGAGCCTGATACATCCGGCCGAAGTAGTTCCCCATATTCTTGGCGGTTTTGAAGCCGGAGCAATGCATAAACACAATGTCGGGGAACTGTTTGGCCACCTTGAGCATGGGGTCCATATAGCCGTAACTGGTTGCGAATATCAGGTTGTAATTCTTTCTGGCCATATTGAGCATGATACGCTCGGAATCCGGCCCTTCAGGGACAGCCTCGACAAATGAAGTTGTTACCCCATCCATGGCCTCGATGCTCAGTCTTCCCTGATTGTGGGCATATGACCATCCAGCGTCGCCAATGGGTGAGACAAACACGAATCCGACCTTAATCGGCGGCGTATCGGCCGCCAAAGCTACACCCCAGGTAAAAACAGAGATAAAAATCCAAAAAAATATTGCCCTACGCATACGTTACCTCCTTTAGTTTTAATTAAAATGAATATAGGAGAAATGGGTTGTTTGTGTCAAATAAAAACAAATGAGAGCCGATCACTATCTGAAAGATGTAACCTGCCTGATTCAAAATAGACGCTGGATGAGGTGCGGTATCTCTTTTAATGCTAAACACGCCCTTGCTTGATTTAAAAAAGGCTCTCACATAGATCCGGGCAATCCGGATTATAAACGGCTTGTTTCCGATCTGGGAGAAAAATAACACGCTGCTTCAAATCATTTTTCTTGAAATAGCTCAAGATTTAAGTTATCAGAAAATCTGTTTGAAGTTTGACAGCGGTATGGGTGCTATATCGGCGCTATTTTTATTGATGCGGTACTTTCAAAAAACGACCATAACCTTTTAAAATAAAATGGTATCCTTGCCTGGGTGGCGGAACTGGTAGACGCAAGGGACTTAAAATCCCTCGGTCCTAAGGGCTGTACGAGTTCAAGTCTCGTCCCGGGCACCATTCGTAGAAAGGGTTTAGCAGAATAAAAACTGTTAAGCCCTTTTTAACGTCATACCCGCGAAGACGGGCAACCAGACTCCAATTATATTTGAAAACAAACATAATTCCTGATCCCCGATATTACTTCACTCAACTGCTTCTATCTTCCTATTCTATGCAAGGGCCACGTTACTATTTATCCCTAAATGATATAAATTTAAATCATTTAAGCCTTGACTATTAATTCATGAAATTGTACTAAGATCCAAATTGAGCCAAGAACTAAACAATGAAAGTTGGGTTTCTGGTCCCTGATCCCCCCTGGCACTGACAGCTACCAAGAAACCTTTTAAAAACGCTCCCTTATGCCCAATTCCAGCGTTAGGCTCAAATTTTAATCCTCCTGAGGCGGATAAATCCTCGAAATACTCAATGTATTCGTGCCTGCCCCGTAGATCCTCGTGAAAGTGCCGGGTCAGGCTGGCAGATCGTACGGGGTGGTTAAATTTTTTCCTGCCTTGGCCTTGAATCCCGCTAAAAGCGGGAAACATTTTTCAAAGGTCTCACCAATTGAGCTTTTTCGCTCAATTGGAGTAAGGTTGCAATAATGTATAGGGGCTTGTGATGTATGCTGAAAATGAATTGTTAATCAAGGAAATCGTAGGCGCAATCCGCAAGTTTGTGCGCGCCGTTTCTATTGACACTTTTAAGATGAGCCGAAAGTACGGCCTGACGGGACCCCAATGTGCTGTGCTAAGAACCCTGGCCGCCGAAGGATCACTTTCATCTGCATCTTTGAGTCGCAGGCTGTATGTTACACCCTCCAACATCACTGGGATCATCGATCGCCTTGAAAAAAAAGGATTGGTGGAACGGAACAAAAAGGATGGAGACCGTCGGGTTGTCTTGATCGCATTAACGCAAAGCGGCGGCACAATGAGCAAGATGCTACCCGACCCTATCGAAACCAAATTAATTGCCGAGCTGGGTGACCTGGGGTCTGAGCATGTTCGAATTCTTTCTCTGGTAATGAATCAAATTCTTAACCTGATCGACGCCAAGGGAGTCGACGCCGACTTCCTGGATTTACATATGGGACGCGGTTCCGCTAAAAATAACAAAAAGCAACCATAGGTACTATCGTTTAATTGTGATTATGAAACATCAAAAGAACACCATGAATTCATCAGACAGATCCCAATGGTTAGATAAGGTCTATTCCGCCCGCAACAACACGGAACTGGCGGAAGGCTATGATGCCTGGGCCCAGGATTACGAGCAGGATATATTAAGCTTCGGCTACAAAATTCCGGCCATTATGAGCGGTCTAATCGGACGCTACCTGCCTTCCGGCACCGGCCGGATACTTGATGCCGGAGCGGGCACCGGCATCCTTGGTGAAAATCTATCCATGATGGGTTACGAGGACCTTGTGGGCATCGACCTGTCTGCGGGCATGCTGGAAGTGGCTCGTAAAAAGGGTGTTTACCGAAACCTGCAGCAGATGACCTTGGGCCAAAAACTGAACTTTGCCGACAACGCCTTTGCCGCCACCGTTTCCATGGGCGTCTTTACTGAAGGCCATGCTCCGGCCGAATCCTTTGACGAACTGATACGAATTACCGAACCCCGAGGCTATATTATTTTCAGCGTCCGGGCAGATGTTTATCTGAATCAGGGCTTTAAAAAGAAGCAGGATTCCCTGAAGAAAGAGGGAAAATGGCGACTGGTCGAGCAAACCGAACCCTTCCAGGCTCTTCCACTTGGGAATTCAAAAATCTATAACCTTATATTCGCATACAGGGCCTCCTGAGCCCGGTGCCCGTGAAAACCTCGCCACAGGAGACTGCATCAACAAAAATAATAAAAAGGAGGAATTTAATGAAAAGGAAATCATTTTGGCTTATCTCGATTGTGTTTGTTATTTCGTTTTTGATGGTGACGTTACCTGCTCAGGCCGGCAAGGTACTCAAAGTCTATACCAATGCCGATGTCAACGAAATGGAAAAATGGGCCCCTGAAGCAGAAAAGGCCATCGGCATGAAAATCCACTGGAGCCCGCGAATGTCGTCCAACGAACTGTGGAGTAAAGTTCAAGCTGAAGCCCCCAACTTCCAGGCCGACATGATCTGGGGGTTCATGAATTCCGATGCCCTCATCGGAACGGCAAGAGGATTGTTTATACCATACGAATCACCTGCATGGGCGGATATTCCCGCCGAGTTCAAAGACCCCCAGGGGAACTGGTACGGTTACAACTACTGGTTTGCGGCCGTTGTCGTCAATAAAAATTTGTTAAAAGAGAAAAATCTGCCGATGCCGAAATCATGGGTCGATCTGACGAATCCTGTGTATAAAGGTGAAATCGTAATGCCAAACCCGGGGACAAGCGGAACCGCCTTCCTTTCAGTGGCCGCAATTATGCAGCTTTTCGGCGAAAAAAAGGGATGGGAAATTCTTGAAAAGATCGATAAAAACGTGGCCCAGTATACAAAATCCGGCTCCCGACCTTCGCAACTGGTCGCTCAGGGTGAATATGCCATCGGAATCAGTTGGGATCAGGCCATATACGGCCGGATGGAAAAAGGGTTCCCCATTATAGGGATTGTACCGACCGAAGGCACATCTTTTGATCTTGAATCGGTTGCTATTCTCAAAGGCTGCAAGAATTTAGAAGGGGCTCAGAAACTCATCGATTGGCTCGGAACTAAAGAAGGCCAGACGTTCATTGGAACATTCAGATCCAAGGTCACCCGACCGGGAATTCCCGGTAAAGTGAGTTTGGATCCGAACCTTATGAAATATGATGCCAAGTGGTCCGGAGAAAACAAGAAAAGGATCATGAGCGAATGGAAAAAGCGTTTTAGAAAATAAATAGTGCAATAAATAAGTAATTCATAATGGAGGTCCCTGTAAAACCAGGGACCTCCTTAATTTCAGAGCTCCTGACCTGGCGTAAATTCAGATTCAACATATTTTAATGAAGAATCCACACCTTGAGAACATATAAAAGATGAACGTCGAACATCGAACGTTGAACATCGAATAATGCATTCTACCATTTATAATAAAGACAAAGCGAAGCGCCTTCCACATTCGACGTTCGACGTTGAACGTTCGATGTTCAAATTGTTGCACCTGAAATTACGACTAAACATTCATATCACGTTGAAATTAAATATACAGGTCAGGAGTTCTGAATTTGCAACTTAATATCCACCAGATAGATTCATACCTCAATCTTGTATCGAAATGGACACCTTTTTTCAAAACAGCTACCTCAAAAAATTGGTCGACGACACCCGTCATTTTTTGAGTAGACCCGGGCTTGTGTTGACAACATCGGTGGCGGTAATACTGATACTTGTTTTTATCGTTTTGCCCATTGGATCGGTGCTTATCAAAAGCTTTTCCGTTACTTACCCTACTGTGACGGTGCGTAGCCAAAACAGTGTTTTCAACACAGCTGAATCTGAAAGACTGGTCACGCGGCCCATTCTGGAGGCATTGGAAACCCTTGAAGGTGTGCTGGAAACCAGAACGACGACAGAGAATGATCGTTCTGTAATCGTTCTCCGGTTTCGTAAAGATTGGGACGATCTAAGGGGGCTGCGCGACGTCAAACAAGCGTTAAATAAAATCCAATCAACTTTTAACCTTGCTGTCGACCGCATCAGGTTTGAATTGGGGCAGGAATCCGTTGCAAGCCTTGACACCTATGCCGAATTTTTTTCAACCCGTTATTATTATAAAGCTTTGTTCAATAGCATTTTCCTGGCCGTTGTAACAACTTGCCTCATCATTCCGATAGCCTTCTGTTTTGCCTACCTTGGTCTTAAAGGCCCGGATTTTATCAAGAGGCCTTTACGGGTACTGGGACTTCTTCCGCTCATCGCACCGCCTTTCATATTTGCACTGGCCCTTATCCTTATCGGGGGGCGGTCGGGAATACTCACCAGACTTCTGCATCTGCCGTTCAACCTTTACGGCTGGCCGGGAGTCATTACCGCCCAGTTCATCACATTTCTGCCGCTGGGCTATCTGATGATTGAAAACGTTTTAAAATCCCTGGGCTCAAATATGGATGATGCCGCCAGCGATATGGGGGCCAGCGATGTGGACATTCTTTTTAATATCACCATACCCCTGGCAGCTCCCGGCATCCTGAAGGCCGCCCTGCTGGTATTTATTTTATCCATTGCGGATTTTGGCAATCCCATGCTCATCGGCGGTGAGGTATCCTTCCTGGCCACCGATGCCTATCTTCTCTGGATCGGGGAGAACAATCTGGAAATGTCTGCGGTATTCTGTGTTTTCCTGGTTATCCCCAGCATAATCATTTTCATTGTTCACGAATATCTCCTCAAGGGCAAGGGGTATACCACCATCGGCGGCAAACCCCAGCAAAGCGAAAAAAGAAAAATCGCTCCCCAAATCTTTTATCCCATGATGACGGCCACCACTCTGGTTTCACTTGGGATTGTACTCTGTTTCGGCATTATTTTTGTGGGGGCCTTTACAAAAATAATCATGATTGACAATAGTTTTACTCTGGAACACTTTCAGTCCGTCAACGGATTCCGTTCTCTGCTGACCAGCCTGAAGTTCGCCTTTGGCGCCGCCCTGATTGCCCCTGTCATCGGTATTACCCTGTCATATATTCTTGTTCGTAAGCGCATCCCCTTGAAAAAAATTCTGGAATCATCAGCTCTGCTTGGTTTTGCCGTTCCCGGCACGGTTATGGGGGTGGGTTATATCCTCTTCTTCAACTCTCCACCCTTGAAACTTACGGGCACATTCGCCATCATGATCTTAAACGAAGCCTTCAGGAATCTTCCCGTCAGCCTGGAGGCCGGGGTGAGCAAGCTTCATCAGCTTGATGTCTCCATTGAAGAAGCGGCGGCTGATATGGGAGCTAGCGCTTTCAGTGTTTATACGCGAGTTGTTCTCCCGATTATCAGCTCGGCCTTTGTGGCCGGATTTATCTATACATTTATGGTCGGGATGATTGCCGTTAGTGCCGTGATCTTCCTGATTACGCCCGGCAACAATCTTGCCGCCCTTTATATTCTGGCGGTTGCCGAAGAAGGTTTTCTGGGGATGGCGTGTGCGATTTCTATTATGCTCATCGTCGTGGTTCTGGCATGCCTGGGAGTTTTAAACATCCTGGTCCGATATACAAAAACTAAAATTTTCTAAAAGGATAGGGAACATGGCCAAAGAACACAATTCAACTATTCTTGATCTTAAAACCATAACCAAACGATTCGACAAACTGGTTGCTGTTAACAACGTTTCATTTTCACTCAAGCGGGGCAATCTGGTTACCTTTGTCGGGCCGAGCGGCTGTGGCAAGACGACCCTTCTTAGAGTCATCAGCGGTTTTGCCGAACCGGATGAAGGCCGGATCATTTTAGACGGCCAAGACATTACCCACACGCCCCCGAATACCCGTGACACCGCCATGGTCTTTCAAAATTATGCCCTTTTTCCCCATATGACGGTTGCCCGGAATATCGGATTCGGATTGAGAATAAAAAAAGTACCGAAAAAAGAGATTGACAAAGAAGTTGAAAGGCTCCTTGACTTGGTACAATTGACCGGATTGGGAAACAGAAACCCCCGGCAACTGTCCGGCGGCCAGCAGCAGCGTGTAGCTCTTGCCAGAGCGCTCAGCCTTCATCCTAAAATTCTGCTGCTGGATGAACCGCTTTCCAACCTGGATGCCAACCTGCGTGTTTCCATGCGTGAAGAAATTCGTAAGCTGCAACGCAGGCTGGACCTGTCAATCATATTTGTGACTCATGACCAGGAGGAAGCCATGTCTATTTCCGACCTGATGGTCGTGATGGACCACGGCATAGTTAAACAGATAGGCACGCCCACCGAAATTTATGAACAACCGGTAGATGAATTCGTAGCCAATTTCATCGGTCATATCAACTTTTTTCCCGGAAAAATAGTTGCACTTTCAAAAAACAAAATGACCTTCAAAAATTCGATTATAAATCTGGAGATGGACCTCCCCCCGTTTCCGGTTTCTGTAGGCGACAGGCTAAAGGCGGTGATTAGACCCGAATCTATTGATATTTCTAATAAAGTAAGTCCATTGCCGGATACCGAAAATATCATCCAGGGCCGCATTGAATCCGCCATGTATATCGGTTCGATTATGCGGTATACCGTTTCAGCCGGAGAGCATACCGTATATGTGGATGAATCTGACCCGCAATACAGAGGAATTTTGCAAGAAGGGAGTATGGCAAACTTGATTTTTAAGAAGCGCGTTCATATGCTAAGAGAATAACCCACAGAGAAATCTGTTTAACCTCGATTGAGCCAAGCTCAATTGAGATGAAAGTATTCAATATGACTTTAACCGCCGTGATTCTTCTTCTGTTAGCTGCATGCACTCATGCCGGTTGGAATTTTATCAGTAAAAAACAGTATCCGACTCTCGCATTCTACTTCCTGGCCAACATCTTCGGTATGTTCTGCATATCGCCCCTAATTCCCTGTTACTGGGACAAAATTCCACTGATTCCCCCAATTGTATGGATGTTTTTATTGATGTCCGGTTTTTTCCTGGCTGTTTATATGGCCGCCCTTGCAGGGGCCTATCGCTCCGGTGACTTGTCCATTGCCTATCCGCTGGCACGTTCCCTCCCGGTAATTATCGTCACCGGTGTCTCTATTGTTATGGGTAGAGGCCATGTGCTGGGCTGGTTGTTTTTTGTCGGAATAATCCTCGTTGTGATCGGATGCTTGATGTTGCCCATGAAAGCGCTACGTGATTTCCATCTGCAGAATTATTTAAATCTCTGCTGCCTGCTGGCAGTTCTGGCCGCCATTGCAATTTCAGGATATACTATTGTGGATGATGAGGCCTTGCGTCGCCTTCGCGAACTCCCCGGCAAACCTTTTGATCCCGTTAATGCAACCCTGGTATATCTGGTGCTGGAAGCTGTCAGCTCGTTCCTCTGGAAGGGGGCCTTCGTGGCTTGCAGCGCCGTTGAACGCAAAAACCTTGCGGTGGTTCTGCGCACTTACAAAAGCTCAGCCGCGCTGACCGGAATCGGAATCTTTCTGACCTATGGACTGGTCCTTGCTTCCATGAGCTATGTTACCAATGTCAGTTATGTGGCTGCCTTCCGCCAGCTCAGTATTCTCATCGTAGCTGTTCTCGGTATGGTTCTCCTCAAAGAACCGCATCATGTACCGAAAGTTATCGGTGTAATCTTAATATTTGCAGGGCTGATCATGGTAGGAATC
>PVMK01188635.1_pt1 | contig 48328 bp, 49 predicted proteins | sample 1853481 | NCBI WGS metagenome assembly PVMK01 (sample SAMN08533507, study PRJNA380276) | Marine sediment metagenome, whole genome shotgun sequencing project.
ATAATGTAGGTATGGCCACCAATGCGTGCGAGCGCCTCGCCGACGCCATCAAACCTGGCAATTGGCAACCCGAACTGCTTGCGCAAGGTTGTATAAGCACCGGATGCCCACGCCGCCGCCTGGCTGCCACCGGCTGCGCTGGACGGCAATGTAATCGCACGCCCGACAGACAGTAGTTCGACCAGCATTTTCCAGCCTTTGCCTGCCATTTCCTGTCCGCCGATGATGTAATCCAGTGGTACGAAAACATCCTCACCGCTGGTCGGGCCATTCTGGAACGGAATGCTCAGCGGCTGGTGCCGTCTTCCGACAGTTCCGCCGTCGGTATCTGTTGGGATAAGTGCCGCGGTAATGCCGTACTCATCCTTATCACCAATCAGGTGCTCCGGGTCATAAAGTTTGAAGGCCAGCCCGAGCACAGTGGCGACGGGCGCAAGCGTGATATAGCGCTTGTTCCAGTTCAGTCGGATGCCGATTATTTTTTTGCCATTCCAGGTACCTTTGCAGACGACTCCACTATCAATCAAAGCTGCAGCGTCTGATCCTGCTTGCGGCGAGGTCAGTGCGAAACAGGGGATTTCGTCGCCGCTGGCAAGGGACGGGAGGTAACGATCCTTTTGCTCATCAGTTCCGTAATGCAACAAGAGTTCTGCCGGTCCCAGGGAATTCGGCACGCCAACAGTCGACGACGCCGTGGTATTGCGACTTGCCAGTTTTGAAATAACCATGGCGTTGGCATAAGCGGAAAATTCCAGCCCGCCATAGTGCTTCGGAATGATCATCGCGAAAAAGCGATGCTTCTTTATAAATGCCCAAACCTCGGCTGGCATATCGGCGCGTTGATGCGAGATGTCCCAGTCGTCGAGCATGCGGCAGAGCTCTTCACACGGGCCGTCCATAAAGGCCTGCTCTTCATCGGACAATTGGGGTGCTGGAAAGGATATGAGCTTGTCCCAGTCCGGCATGCCGGAAAAAAGTTCACCATCCCACCAGACACTGCCCGCTTCCAGAGCCTCTCGTTCTGTGTCGGACATCGATGGCAGCATTTTCCGGTAAGTTGCCAGCGCCGGTCTGGAGATTTTCTCGCGCCGAAAATCGTCCATGTTGGCAATAATCAACGGTACGAAAGCGAGCCATAAGACAAGCAACCAGAAAACGGATGCCGAGCCAAACAGAGAGTAGGCAATAAGCGCGGCGCCAACGGCGATGGTGGAGGCGAGCAAATTAACGCGGTTATATGCGAGGTAAATTCCACCGCCCGCAAATACGAGAAACCAAAACGAACCGACAACAAAACTGGACAAAATATCTACCTCTTTACCGAATGCAGGGCGGCTGGTGCTATCGCAATGAACTTTGCGCGCAAGATGGCCACCCTCAAACCGCTACTTGGTATTGTAGCAGCCTGCGGGCGAGGGCCCATGCGACAGCCGGCACAGAATTACAACAGGTTCTCGATGGCAGCCCGTTCTTCCCTAAGCTCAGATTCAGTTGCCTGCATTCGTTCACGACTGAAGTCGCTGATTTCAAGGCCTTGCACAATCTCATACTTCCCGTCGCTGCAGCGCACCGGGTAAGAATAGACGACACCTTCGTCTATTCCATAGCTGCCATCGGCGGGAATTGCCATGCTGACCCAATCGTCGGCTGCAGTACCCAGCGCCCAGTCATGCATATGATCAATCGCTGCAGATGCGGCAGACGCGGCAGACGAGGCACCTCTCGCCTTGATGATGGCGGCGCCACGTTGCTGCACCGTCGGGATGAAGTCGTCAGCGATCCACTCATTATCAACCAGCTCCAGGGCAGCCTCGCCAGCCACCGTTGCGTGATAAATATCCGGATATTGCGTAGCCGAATGATTGCCCCAGATTGTCAGGTGCCGAACTTCGCTGCTGTGCTTGCCGACCCTGGATGCCAGCTGCGCAGCCGCCCTGTTGTGATCGAGTCTTGTCATCGCCGTGAAGTTCGCCGGATCAATATCCGGAGCATTGGAACGGGTAATAAGTGCATTCGTGTTTGCCGGGTTTCCAACAACCAAAACCCGAATATCGCGACTTGCGTGGTCATTTATCGCTTTTCCCTGGGCTGAGAATATTTGCGCATTGGCCTCAAGAAGATCCTTGCGCTCCATGCCAGGGCCCCGAGGTCGTGCGCCGACCAGCAGCGCATAATCCGAATCCTTAAAGGCGACATTTGCGTCAACCGTGGCGACGACGCCGGCAAGCGTGTCAAACGCACAGTCATCGAGCTCCATCACTACACCCTGGAGCGCCTCCAGTGCCGGAGCAATTTCGAGCAACTGCAAAATAACGGGTTGATCCGCGCCAAGCATCTGCCCTGAGGCAATACGAAACGCAAGTTGGTAGCCAATCTGGCCGGCGGCACCGGTAATAGTGACGCGAACGGGATTCTTCATGGTATTGGTCCTGATTTCTTGTCGATTTGGTTGAAATAGCAAGGTTCGGGGCGGGCGATTCTATCAGCCAGCGGATCCGGAGACTATTCTACTTCGGTGGCAAGAAACCGGGATACGTATTTATCAGTAGTTGGTGCTCGCTGGCCGATTCCGCAATGCGGCCATTCCCGTCGAGCTCCACAATGCACTCCCACCATAGTTCTGCCGAGGCGGTCTGTGCACCATCACAAAAACGAACAATCTCGGAATGCATGGCTTCCGCACCACCAACCGCGTTTGGCATAGGCTTATTTAGCGATCCCTGCGATACTGCACTTTCACCTTGACGCACCTGCTCCTGGATCTGCACCACGCTGGCGTCGATTCCCACCGAAATCTTGCTGGCGCCCGTATTCCACTCGGCAGGTTCTGTCATACCATTTATTGCTTCCCGACTTCTATCCGTTAGCACTTCATCAAACTGCAGCACGATGCTCAAAGCCAAAACAAGCGTTGCAGCGAAGGCGAGCGGCCGCCGAATAGAGAAAAAGTAATTCGCCAAATTGCCCATCGGCCTCGCCTCTTTGGCAGCCTGACGCATTACGACATCGTCCAGCCTTGCCGGGGCAGACTCATTGGCAATCGCGCGGTAGCCGGCAGAGACTTCCGGATCGGTATTCGATGAATGTTCGTTAGGCTGATTCATGTCTATATCCCTGTAAGGGTATCCTGGGCTCGTTCATCTGAATTGAGAGCCGGCTCGACCATGGCGTCCTTCAGTTTTTTCACCGCATAGCGGAGCCGGCTCTTGGCGGTCTCCCGATTAACGCCCGTAACGTATGCAATCGCATCCAGGTTAAGCCCCGCCTCCTCATGCAACAAAAATACATCTCGTTGCTCGTCCGGCAGGATCAGCAAAGCCGCTTCGAGCCGCTCGCGTGCCTTGCTTTTCTCCACCAGTACTGGCGGCTCGTCTGAAGGGTCTGCAGTGGCATCAGGATCGGTAACGGATCCAAGATTGTGTCGCTTGTTGCGTCGTACATGATCGATAAAGCAGTTATGTGCAACGCGATACAAAAAGGTAGTGAATTTCGCGGTTGGCCGATAGCGGCTTCTCGACCGGATGATTTTTGACCACGTTTCCTGATACAGGTCTTCCGCCGTGTGCTGGTTCAGGCACAGCCGTAACAGGTAGCGATAAAGCGCGTCATTATGGCGTTGATACAACATGTCAAAAGCTGTTGTGTCGCCATCTTTGTACCGCAGCATTAGTGCTGAATCATCCAGTGATGCACGCATGACCAGAGCATAGGCGAGGATCGTGCTGCGTGAAAGTGGCAGCCCGGATTGACCGGCAAGCCCTGCTAGCAGATCCATTGTTTCGCCGCCCGGTGTGGGTATCCGGCGCCATACCGGCCGATTTCTCGATAATTGATCGCGTGGTTCAAAAAGAGATTTGACAGGCGCATAGCTGGAGTATGTCCGGTAAAGTAAAGATTACAACGTAACTTACTGATATTTAACAATACACGGGTAAGCACTATAGCCATTAAACGGGCCCGGGCACACCCCGGGGTTAGGAATGCGGAACTAATCCTTGCAAATCGAATCTCTAGTGTTATAGTCAACTACAACACTAAGTCACCCAACAGGCGGATCTCCGCTGGTGTCGAGGAAAGACCAATGAACAAAGCAACTCCCAGAATCATAGACGGCATTATTGGCCTTTCTATGCTCCTGATGCTTACCGTCGCGATCGTGGCCGGTCAGGCGCGGGCAAATCTAGGCGCGGAGCTCCGGCAAGTAGTGGAAGTGCAGCAGTCGTTACATCGGGCAACGCGCGCCTTATCGTTACACGACATCAAGTTGCACGACATCAAGCGCCTCGAAGCGCTGCCGACCATTGCCGAAACATTGCTCGAACTTCCATTCCACATCGTTATAGATGCGGAAACAGGGTTGCTCACTGCTACTCCCAAACAGCCGCTGGTGGGACACGAATGACATCTCTGACGGTGGGTTGTTAATGGGCCCGAATTGGAACGAAGATCAGCCGATTTACCGCCAATTGCGGGATCGCGTGGTCGTAATGATCCTGGAAGGGGTGCTTGCTGAAGGTGATGCCTTGCCGTCAGTCCGCAATGTTGCTGCGGAGTATCGGCTGAATCCGCTGACAGTCCTCAAGGGCTACCAGGAACTGGTTGATCAGGATCTGGTGGAGAAAAAGCGTGGCCGCGGAATGTTTGTCATTGAGGGGGCCAGAGCAGAGTTATTGAAGGCCGAGCGGCAGCGCTTCCTGGAAAAGGAGTGGCCGGATGTTATGGCGACGATTCGGCGCCTTGAACTCGATACGAAGACTTTGCTTGACGCGATGCCCGACACTGAAACGACTGACGGGGGAGATGCCGAATGAGTAGTGTTGTGAGCGCGCAGCATGTTTCCAAGGCCTTCGGCGCGACCAAGGCGGTCGATGATGTAAGTTTTACAATCGAAAGTGGCCGCATTACCGGGCTGATCGGTCCGAACGGTGCCGGCAAGACCACCTTGTTGAAAGCCGTGCTCGGGCTAACCGACTGCAAGGGCTCGTTATCGGTACTGGGCCTCGATCCATTCCGCCAACGCAAGGAACTCATGCAGAACATCTGCTTCATCGCAGATGTCGCGGTTCTCCCGCGCTGGATACGCGTATCGCAATTGCTTGATTTCGTAGAGGCAGTGCACCCAAACTTTTCTCGCAAGAAGGCTGAAAAGCTCCTGCTGCAAACAAAAATATCTGCGGCTGCCAAAGTCAGGCAGCTTTCGAAGGGCATGGTTACGCAGCTGCACTTGTCAATTATCACTGCCATCGATGCCAAATTGTTAATACTTGATGAACCGACATTGGGCCTCGATATTATTTTCCGCAAAGAGTTTTATTCGAATTTGCTGAACGACTATTTTGATGGTGAGCGAACCATCGTTATCACGACGCATCAGGTCGAGGAAATTGAGAATCTTCTAACCGATGTGATGTTCATCAATGACGGCCGAATAATACTGGATGCGAGCATGGAAGCGTTGCCCGATCAGTTCGCTGAGCTTATGACTTCAGGCGAGAGCGCTGACGAAGCTCGAAAACTTGGGCCGATTTTTGAGCGTGAAGTTTTTGGCAAAAACGTACTGACATTCGATGGCGTTAAGCGTGAGATCCTGAGCCCGTTTGGCGAAGTGCGCACCCCGAATATCGCTGATCTCTTTGTGGCGAAAATAAAGGGAGCAGCATAATGATAGGGAATCAAATCGCACTTGTTCGGCGGGAGTTATGGGAGCATCGTTCACTTTATGTTGTGCCCGCGGTGCTCGGGATTGTGCTGGTACTGGCTGCGGTCACCGGGCAAGTGACTATTTCCGCTTTCGGCACGCACGTCGACATGGCATTGCTCGGCGCTACCAATATTGGCGCTGAAGAGCGTGGCGCCGGCATTTCCGCCTTGCTGGCCGTGTTTGCCAGCCTGTTCGTAATTACGATGTGGATTCTTACTGTTTTCTATTCACTGGATTCGTTGTATGCCGAGCGCAAAGACAAAAGTATTCTGTTCTGGAGATCGATGCCGGTAACAGACGCAGAGACCGTAATTTCAAAGTTAGTTACCGCGCTGGTTGTTATCCCGATCGTGTCGCTGGGTTTCATAGCAATAACCCACCTGCTGGTATTGCTGGTTACGAGCATCTGGGTTGGGATGCGCGGTGCCAATGCCTGGCACCTCATATGGAGCGCCGTACCGCTCTTCGATAACTGGAGCGCTACGCTAATTTTCATACTGGCACTATCGCTGTGGCTGGCACCGTTTGTCGGATGGTTTCTGCTTGTATCCGCTTACACCAAGCGTTCGCCGATGCTGATGGCAGTGTTACCGCTCCTTCTGTTGCCGATGCTGGAGCGCAATATTTTCGGGTCGACACTGTTTTTTCAAGCAATATTTAGCCGAACCGGCAATATGCCGATCTACCGAAGCGGCGATTTCGAAGGAATCTTCAATACGGACTCATTAAGAATTGCGGCCGAAAACGGCATCAGCCTGGTGTCGTTGCTGGATGTCGGCAGGTTCGTGACGAGCCCGGGGCTATGGCTGGGGCTGGTCGTTTGCGGCCTGTTCACCACGGCAGCAATGTATGTACGCCGCTTTCGGGATGAAAGCTGATCGCACTCCCACGGTTGTTAAATAGCGCACGAGGCCAAGTTCAGCCGACGTCCAGACCATGCTTTTTTATTTTGCCGCGCAGCTGATGATAGCTGAGCCCCAGTAATTCTGCCGCTACTTTCTGGTTGAAGCGGGCTCGCTCCAATCCCGCCTGTAATAACTCCCGCTCGGTGTCCCTGATTCTGGCTTTCAGGTCCACCGGAAACAGGGGCGCCAATTTTGTCAGGTTCTGGTTCTCAACGATCGCTTGCGCCCGCTTCCGCTCGCGTGGTCTGTATGGTGAGTCAAATGGATCGAACGCGATTACACTGATTTGCGCTTCGTCGTCAGCTGAGCGATAAACTGAACGCTCGACTGCATTTTTCAATTCCCTGACATTCCCGGGCCAGTCATATGCCAGAAGTGACGACGAGGCTTGCGCACTGAAGCCCGGAAAATATTGTTGTTTCAGCTCACTCACCATATTCAGCGCGAACGCGTATGACAGCGGCAATATATCCTCGGTGCGCTCACGCAACGGTGGCACTGTTATTACATCGAACGCCAGGCGATCAAGTAAGTCGTCTCGAAACCTGCCATCGGCCGCAAGCGCCCTGAGATCCGAATTGGTTGAGCCTACAATTCGAACATCGACCTGCAGCGTCTCGCTGCCCCCCACCCGCTGCAGCTCACCGTATTCAATGACCCGCAGGATCTTCTCCTGCATGCGAAGCGAGATGGTCGCCAGCTCATCCAGCACCAGCGTGCCGCCATCGGCGCGTTCGAAGTGACCGATGTGTGCATGAATAGCGCCGGTGAATGCACCGGCCTCGTGGCCGAACAACTCAGATTCCAGGATGCTCTCGGTCAGTGCCGCACAATTGACCTTGACCATTGGCTGCTCCCACCGCTGCGACAAAAAATGCAGCCGCGAGGCAATCAACTCCTTGCCTGTGCCACGCTCGCCGACAACCAGCACCGGCCTGCTTAGCGGCGCTGCGCGTGAGACGTGCTCCAGCATCGCAAGGAATACTGGTGCCTCACCGATAATGGGTTGGGCCGGGCGATCCATCATTAGTCAAATACCACATAAAAGAGTGAAAAATACCAGAAACTGGTGAATTATGCCAAATTTCAGATCAGTCCAATATCGCAGGGAAAGCAAAGTCTCTCTTATAATCAACAAGTTAACAGATCGTACCGTAATTGGCACGGAAGCTGCAGCGTATTAAGCGAACTTTCCATAAACATGAGGACATACCATGGGCATATTCACGAGATTCAGTGACATCGTGAACTCCAATATCAACGCTATTCTCGACAAGGCAGAAGACCCCGAGAAGATCGTGCGGTTGATGATTCAGGAAATGGAAGACACGCTTGTCGAGGTGCGGTCTGCCGCAGCGAGGTCGATAGCAGACAAAAAAGACCTGAACCGGAAACTCGAATCGCTGGAAAATGAGCAGCGCGAGTGGGAATCAAAAGCGGAGCTTGCGATACGCAAAGGTCGCGAAGACCTGGCAAAAGCCGCGTTAGTCGAAAAGTCGCGGGTTTCTGCGGCGGTTGAATTAATCAAGTTTGACTATTCAGCGATTGATGAAGGTCTTGGAAAACTCAATGAAGACATCTCGCGGCTCGAGAGCAAGTTGCAGGATGCGAAGTCGCGGCAGAAATCACTACTTGCCCGACACAAGACTGCGAACAGTCGCCTCGCCGCACGTAGAAAGATTCACGACTACAAAATCGAAGACGCAATGGTTCGCTTCGAACAGTACACGCGCCGAATCGACGATGTTGAGGGGCGAATCGAGGCCTACGATCTTGGGTTGCCAAAGGATCTCAACCATGAGTTTGCGAGCCTGGAAGCAGAAGAATTGGTAGCCAGGGAACTGAAGGAACTGAAGCAGCGATTGGCTGGCACCAGCGCGACCGGTGATGCCACGAGAGAGGCCGACTAGTTGGACGTTTCTCTTGCTCATCTGTTCCTGGTAGCAGTCATCCTGCTGGTCGTAATACCGGCACCACTGTTTATCGTCTTGCACTTCATTACGAAGTGGAAGCAGTCCCGAGAGATTTCGAGTGGCGATGAGCAAATGCTGGACGACCTGTGGCAACTGTCGAAGAAAATGGAGGAGCGGCTCGAGACACTTGAAATCATCCTGGAAAAAGAAGTTCCTGACTGGAGAAAAAAATATGAGCAGACATAGCTGGAATCTGGACAATGGCCCTCTTCGCGGGATGTATCGCGACAGGGAAAATGGCTGGGTCTTTGGTGTCTGTGCGGGTATAGCGGATTTCGCAAATTTTCGCGTTGGCACGGTTCGCTTGATCGCGATCATTTGTCTTTTCGTTTTCTTCTGGCTTACCGTGCTGGTTTACGTCGCGGCAACACTGTTGTTTCGCGAAAAACCTCTGATCTATTCGGGACGACGCGCCGAATATGAATTCTGGCGTCGCCGTTCGGGTAGCGACCGCTGGACACACTCATGAGCAGGTACCACGGTATTCCAAGACGCAGGTTTGTGCGAAGTGCAGACAGGGCTGTTATCGCAGGTGTATGTGCCGGATTAGCTGACTACTTTGGATTCAAGTTGCGTATTACGCGCCTGCTGGCTTTCATTGCCTTGTGTATGGCGCCTCCGGTAACACTCATGGCCTATTTCGGGGCGGTTCTGCTAATCCCGTCAGAGCATGACCCGCAACGGCAACCGAGTTACGACCCGGAATTCGACCAGGCGCTACGGGCCTCTCCAAGGCAAACGATGAGCGACGTTCGTCGACGATTTCAACAACTGGATCGCCGCCTGGCGCGAATAGAGCGCTATGTTACGTCGCCGAGATTTGACCTTGATCAGGAATTCCGGAAACTATAACTATCAAGGATTGTTTATGTTCGATTGGCGCACCGAAAGTCGGAATGCCGATCAGGTACTGACAGAAATAATCCAAGGGAAGATTAGATGAATCCTACATTTACTTTCGTATTACTCATCATAATGGTCGTGATGTGCGGCCAAGTGGCGCAATCCTACATAAAGCAACGGGCCAGGCGCCCGGAGCCGGATGAAAATCTTGAGCAGACTCTCCTGAAAATTGACGAACTTGAAGAGCGTATCCGGGTGCTCGAGCGCATAGTCACTGAGAAACGTTACGACTTGAAAAAGGAAATAGAAAGCCTTTAGGAATCGTCACTGATCCACGACCACGATTTCAACCCAACGCAGCCGCTTTCGTGTTTACCCCTTATTTTTTGCTTTTATTGTAATCCTGAACCGCCACATTGAATTCCGCGGCAACTCGTTCTTCGTCTTCAACAGACGCATTATATTTCTTGTTAAGCAGCTCTTCTCGTTGTTGCTCAACTTCGGGCGCCAGATCCTCCATCGCGAGTAGCGAGAGTTTTTCCTCTTCTACAATGCAGTCACGATACGTGGCCAGGGCCGTCATATAGACCTTTACGGCCTTTTGCGCAGCGAGCAATTCCTCTTTGCTCGTTGTGCTGCCGTTCGGAATCTTTACGCGCTCGCTGGGATATTTACAGGCAAGGCTGGTCTGGGCAGCAAAGAGCAGACAGATACTGATAAAAACGGTCTTATGTATATTCATAGTCGTGGTTTTCATAATGGCTGTTCATGACAGCCGATGTGATGTTGCTATGGAGAGACGGTATTAGATCACGTCACATTTAAGTAGTGAAGCGCGTATTTAAGTTGCTGATAATCAACGGTTCGGAAACCTGTCAGGCAAATAGAGCTCTATGCGTATCGGTGCCTTCGGCCTGTGCAAGCAAAAGCTCGAGATAATTGTCGGCGCTCATTGGCTGGCCGAAAAGCATACCCTGCACAAAATTGCAGTCCAATCCTTGCAGGAAACTGAGTTGTTCCTCTGTCTCGACGCCTTCAGCAACAACGTCCATTTGCAGGCTGCGGCCCAGTTGAATAATGGTGCCGACAATGGTGGCATCGTCTGTATTGAATGCAATGTCTTTTACGAAAGACTGGTCGATTTTCAGAGTGCTTATTGGAAACTGCTGCAAAGCACTGAGTGACGAATACCCAGTGCCGAAATCATCAATCGCCAGGTGGAGTCCCAACGAGTAGAGTTCATCAAGTAACTTAATTGTCCGCTTGGGGTCCTCCATCAAGGTGGTTTCGGTAATTTCCAGCTCGAGTGAAGTCGGCGACAGTTCGTAGCTGCGCAAAATCGAGCTAATGCGGCTGATAAAATTCGGTTGCTTCAATTGCTTGAGAGAAAGGTTCACGGAAATGCGTCCGGCGTTGGCAACACATCTTTGCCAGTAACGGAAATCCTCGCACACGCGGTCAAGTACCCACTCACCAATCTCAATAATGAGGCCTGTTTCCTCGGCGATTGGAATAAAGTCAGACGGATAAATGATGCCACGTTCCGGCAGTTCCCACCGCACCAGTGCCTCAGCACCGATGACTTCGCCGGTCGTAATGTTGTACTTCGGCTGGTAATGGACCAGTAGCTCATCACGCTCGAAAGCACGTTTCAGTTTGCTCTTGGTCATAAGCCGTTCGACGGCAGCTTCGTTCATTTCCGGTACATAGTAGGAGAATATGTTGCCGCCATCTTTCTTGGAGTGGTAAAGGGCAGCATCAGCATTTCGAATCAAGTCAATTACGTTGCTTGCATCGTCCGGGTAATAGGCTATACCCATGCTGGCAGTCATGAATACTTCGTGGCCGTGTACGTAAAATGGCTCGGCCAGCTTCTCGAGCAACAAATGCGACTGTTTATCAACAAAATCTTTCACGGCGCCGTTGGATTCCAGTCGATCCAGAATCACCGCAAATTCATCTCCGGCCAGGCGGCCTATAACAGCATCATCGGGCAACACGCTGCTAAGCCTGTCGGCAACCGTTTCCAGGGTCGTGTCGCCTGCCAGGTGGCCGAATGTATCGTTGATCTCCTTGAAGTGATCAACATCCACGTATAGCAGGCAAAGCGAATTGCCGGATCGTTTTGCTTTTGCAATCGCCCGTTGCAACAGGTGCTGAAACTGCATTCTGTTAGGTACTTTAGTCAACGGATCAATACGTGCCAGGTAGCGAATTCTTTGCTCCGCTTTATGACGTTCTGTAATATTCTGCGCGGCATAAATCAGGTCGCCTGAGTCACTGCCCTTTCCTGAAATAACAGAGCCGGTATATGAAACAGGAATTGATTCCCCTCTTTTGGTAATCAGAAATGCCTCTTTTGGTACTCCCGAGGGCATATCCACCTGCAGCGTTCCGCTCTTCTCCCGGTCAACAATGAACTCCAGGGGTTTTCCCTTGAGCTCGCCTTCCGAGTAACCGAGCAGTCGCTCCGTGGCCATGTTAATACGCGTTATCAAGCTATCCGGCGAGGTGATGATGATCGCCTCATTCATGCTCGCGAGCACGCTATCAACGTAATCCCGGGAAATCGTTGTCGCTTTCAGCTTGCTGCGCATGCGGTTGAACATATCAGCGAGATCACCAAGCTCGTCACCTCGCAGTATCTGCAGTGGCTCTCCGAAGTCTGCGCCGCTAATGCGCTCTGCCTGATTTATCAATTGGCGAATGCGAATTGTTTGTGTTCTCACGATCAGCCAGATAACAAGCCCGCACAATGACAAGGTAATCAGTGTCGCGGCGCCTACCAAAAGGATGCTGCTTTGGCGGCGCGCAACTTCCTGTTCCAGCAAGCGGTCCCTGAACGCTTCGGATTCAATATGCAGATTGGCCAGGGAATTGTTGCTTACGAGCACTCCGATTTCTGTTTCGTTCCTTAGAACCGGATAGCTCAGGAAAAGGTTGCCTGCCTGCCAAAGGGAACTGTTAACGATTTCGAAATCATCGATCTCGCCGATCACACCTGTTTGAAAGCTGGCTCCGTTGACGGACTGATACCGCAAGCCAATCAGGTTGCTATTGCTTGCTACCGCTTCCTGCAGGACCAGTAACATCGCTGCCTGATCTGCGCCCGGGTAGACTTTGCTTACGGCATCCGCAACCCGATGCAACCGCGCCCTTGCCCGACGTTCATAGCTCGCCGAAAGAATCACATTGTGTTGCTCGACACTCGTTTCCACGATGCTGCTGGCAAGCCAGCGGTATTGGCCATAAAACATGGACAACATTATGCCAACCACCACGATTACCAATGTCGAGGCAAGAATCAGGTATCTTGGCAGTACTTTCCTGGTCATCTGTGGCTACCGACGTAAACGATCAGGACATTTCGATCTTACAGTCCCGGTCGCTTACGCCATGTGTGTCTTCATTTGCTCTTTGTTCTTTGTTCTTTCTCAGGTGCCCTGTGGACGTCCTGATATGAGGCACGTTTATTACTGTAGTCTAGCACTGCAGCAAAAGTGCATTGCAGGTCTTTGTTGTTTTCGCTGCCGATTGGCCGCTATTTGGCGAGACTGGTCAATAGTTCCTAATAATCAGTCGGTTATAAGGGCCTCAGCAAGGCCGGTGTGCGCGATACACTGGCATTACAATGACATAATAAGTAATGTTTCATTTATCGGTATCTGTCCTGCAACCACCCGGGTAGACCAAACGGAGTGTCAGCTTTGGCCAAGACGGCGCTAATAGTCGACGATTCGAAAACAGCACGTGTTGTGTTGAAGCGTGTGCTCGAGACTCATTCACTTGATGTCGACACGGCCGAGTCAGCGGAAACGGCGCTGGAGTATCTCAACGACCACCGCCCTGACGTCATTTTTATGGACCATATGATGCCGGGGATGGATGGACTGGAGGCCGTTGCGGCCATAAAGAACAATCCGGATACCGCGATGATTCCCATAATGATGTACACCTCACAAAAGGGTGAGGTGTATGTGGGTCAGGCACGCGCACTCGGCGCAGTAGGTGTCTTGCCGAAGGAAGTCGAGCCAGTCGAAGTTTCAAAAATGCTGGCGTCACTACGGGTTATCGATACGCATGTTGTGCAAGAACGCAAAGATGACGCAGAGAAACCAGTCGATGGCGGAAATGAACCAGCGGATCCGGGTCAATCAGTTCAACTGGATCGGAACATCCGTATTCTTATGCACGACTTGTTTGAGCAGCAACGTGCAATTCTTCGTAGAGACCTGATTGACAGCTACGAGACCATGACAGCAAAGGTCATAGACGAGATTCGATCACCTGCCAGCGATGATGAAGATCCTGCAATCATGGAAGCCGACGATCGCATTCCGGCGAGATTTCAGATTGCAGCCGTGGTGCTGGCGATCGTCGTGCTGACATTAGGTTGGTTGTATTGGGAACGCGAACAAAATTTTGTTGCGGTACAAGAACAAAATGACGCTCTCGTCAGGGCACTGGAACAGCAGCAATCAATCGAAGCGCAAGGTGCCATAGAGACGCAACGGCGCCTGGATGGCTACCAGCAGTCATTGGGCAACGCATATGCGTCGGCCCTGGGGGCGATCGAGTGGGGTGTCAATCAATCCGCCACTTACGAGTACGGCCGAATTCCGCTCGATGACGCTCGTTTGCCGACATTTGAAAACTTGTTGGCACAGCTTCTGGATCTGGGCTTCACGGGACAGGTGCGAATCGAAACCCACGTTGGCGATTTCTGCCTGACTCATTCGGGCGCAGGAGCTTATGTGCCGGCGACCACGGGCTTCACCGCAAACCAATGTGATCTGCTGGGGATTGCTGCAGACGAGGCACTGGAACAAGGCCGGCAGCAATCCATCGCGTTCGCAAACTTCATCAATAACACGCTGCAACAAACGGGCGGTCAGATTCGCTTCGATGTTGTTTCGCTTGGACTTAGTGAACCGCTGGTCGGTTACCCGGCCGCTGATGGTGGCACTACTGCTGCGGAATGGAATGCTGTGGCGTTACAGAACAATCGGATTCACGTAACCATTTATCCCGACTAACGGACTGAATCGCGCCTGAGTCACTCTCGCACATCCATGTGCTCCGCGACATAAATACATCCTGTACAAAAAGGCTCGATTGGCGTTACCCGTCATGTTCGTGCTGGCGCTTTTCCTTGAACTCGACCAGGTCTGCGTGGCCGGTTGTTTTCATTACGCCATCGACAATGGCGCCCTCGGCAACCGCAATCGCCTGGCCGGAAACCGTTCCGCTGATCTTGGCGGTGTCACTGATTTCGACTCGCCCGGTGGACTCGATATCGCCATCCACGGTGCCGGATATGACAATGGACGCTGCCCGGATGGTTCCTTTCCAATATCCACTCTTGGTAATTGAAACGGATCCGTCCAGATCACAATCGCCGTCAATTTCTCCGCTAATCTGGAAATCGCCACTACCGGAAATGATGCCGGTTATCTTGCAACCCTGACTGATTAATGTGGCCGGGCCACTTGTCTGGTCGCGCAGTCGGCGCAATTTTGATTCGCTCATTGTGGAAACTCTCCAGAACTTGAATGTTGGTAGGCATCGAGGTACCGATAATAGTACGCCCGGATGCGAGCGAGTGTGAATTGGTTGGCAATCGTACAATCAATCCTTTCTCACACCATAATAGAACACATGACCGAATCTGTTCAATGAGGCGATTATCCACTGGTTTGACGTTGCAGTATGTCGCAGCTTCACGTCGTTGGAAGTGTTGCAGACCGCCTGTATAGTCGGCGTTCTGTATCTAATCGATGTATTTTGACCGGGGATTGTGAGGTTTGAGCATTAATTTTGCAGATCGGATAAATAAGCTGTCTGCGACCGATTCGCACGATAGTCTGTGGGGCGGACTAAAAGGCATAGAAAAAGAATCATTGCGCATCGGGCAGGATGGTTCGTTGTCCGCGCGTCCGCAGCCATCCGGCCTGGGGTCGGCGCTGACCAACAAATACATAACGACCGATTTTTCAGAAGCGCTGCTCGAATTCGTGACACCGACCTTTTCGAACACCTGGGAAGCGCTGGAATTTCTCTGCGACGTACACCAGTTCACCTATGATCGCCTGGAAAACGACGAATTGCTCTGGGTGGCCAGCATGCCTTGTTCCATGACCGCAGACAGCGATATTCCGCTGGCACAGTATGGCAGCTCAAATGTTGGCCGTATGAAAACCATTTACCGAAATGGTCTTGCCTATCGTTATGGCCGCAAAATGCAGACCATCGCTGGTATCCACTTCAACTACTCGTTGCCAGAGGCGTTCTGGCCGATATACAGGGATATCGAACAACGGGCCGACAGCCCCGACACGCTTCGTTCAGAAGCATATCTTGGTTTACTGCGAAATTATCGGCGTATTGCCTGGCTTGTTTTGTATTTGTTTGGTGCGTCGCCGGCATTGTGCAAGTCGTTTGCGTCCAGCACAAACATTACGATGCCGTCATTTGATGAGAATACTTTTTATCAGCCTTTCGCCACATCTTTGCGCATGAGTGATCTCGGCTACAGTAACAGCAGTCAGGCCGGGCTGAAAATCTCACTCAATAGTCTCGACGAGTACATCGACGACCTGAACACGGCAATTACCACGCCGGTGCCCGAATTCGAAAAAATCGGCGTAAATGTTGGTGGCGAATATCGCCAGCTCAACGCCAATCAGTTACAGATCGAAAACGAATATTACAGTTCGATTCGTCCGAAGCGCGTAGCCCACTCAGGCGAGCGCCCGACCGCGGCATTGCGCCGTGGTGGCATCGAGTATGTGGAAGTGCGTTCACTCGACCTGAATATTTTCGATCCTGTCGGTATCAGCCAGAATACGATGCGCTTCGTAGAGGCGCTGCTGGTTTACTGCCTGCTCGAAGACAGTCCGTTATGTGATGAGGCAGGGACTCAGGAAGCCGCAGACAACCACTCTGTTACGGCAACATCGGGCCGCGATCCCGAACTGATGTTGTCACGGCAAGGAAAACCGATCAGCCTGAAGCAATGGTCTCACGATATTCTGGAAAAAGTCGGGCAGGTGGCCGAACTGATTGATCGCGGCAGCGATCGTGATGACTATGTGCAGGCGGTTAGGGCGCAAGCTGCGATCATTGCAAATCCGGAGTTGACTCCATCCGCACGAATACTTCGGGATCTTCACGATACCGGTAGCGGTTTTTTCCACTATGCGTTGGATGCGGCCAGAAATACCCAGCGATATTTTGCGTCGCTCGAAATTACAGACGACGATCGAATCAAGCTGTTCGATGATGAGGCAGCCAGTTCCATGAAGCGCCAGGCAGAAATCGAGGCGTCTGACGACATCAGTCTAGACGCGTATCTGCAGAATTACTTTTCGTCGTAATTTGGAAGTTCTTCTCCGTTTTGAAATGCGTACTGCCGATGTAATTCTTGCAGCTGCTTCGTCATTGGCCCGCAAATTCCGTCTCCGATCGTTCTGCCGTCTGCCATGAGTATTGGTGTGAGTTCACCCATAGTGCCGGTCGTAAACACCTCGTCTGCCGTATAAAGCTCAGTCATCGACAGATTTTTTTCCTGTGCCGCAATGCCTTCCAGTTCGGCGATATCCAGAATCATCTGCCGTGTCAGGCCCGGCAAACAACTGTCGGCAAACGGTGTCAAGAGCGCGGCGCCACGAACCAGGAAAATGTTGGTGTCGTTGGTTTCGGAAATGAATCCGTTGACGTCCAGCATCACCGCCGCATCAACGCTTGCAACATTAGCCTCAATGGATGCCAGGATGTTGTTGAGCAGATTACTGTGGTGAATTTTTGAATCCAGGCACTGAGTGGTATTGCGGCGAATCGAAGATGTAATCACTGTGATGCCGTCATCAGAATAAACGGGCGGCTTCCACTCGGCCAGTACGATCAGTGAACATCCTGATTGATTGAATCGTGGATTCATGCCCGACGTAATTTTTTCGCCGCGTGTCAGGGTCAGCCGCATGTGTGCTTCATCGGTCATGCCATTTGCATGAAGTGTGCTGAAGATGGCCGCCCTGATGCCATCCGACGATGGCACGTTTTCGAATGCCAGTGCCTTCGCGGAGTTCTGCAATCGCTGCAGATGGCCGTCCAGCGCAGCGATCCGACCTTTATATACTCGAAGTCCCTCCCATACGGCGTCACCGCCCTGGACCACACTGTCAAACACAGAGACTTTAGCCTCATTCCTTGGAACGATGTGTCCGTTTACGTATACAAGAATGTCAGCATTTCGCGGATCCGGATAATTCATGACTGGATGTCCCTGGAAGGTTGTGCCTTTATGGATTGAGCGTACAGATTCTCATAATAAGGACGGCATTCGTCCAGCAATGGTTTCAGGCTTTCCGGAAAATCTTCCTTGGCAACATAGTTTGCGAAGCCGGTACTCTTGTGAACCGCCTGATACCAGTGTCTGGCCCAGATGCCGTCTTCCTTGACCGGTCCTGCCGGCCAGCTCAGCATGCCGGAATAGAAATCGATGCCGAGGTGCCGACAAAGCGCCGAGATAACTCCGCTTGGGTCCAGTAACAATTCCCTGGCGTCGATAATGGCGGGTGACTGGCCTTGAGATTGGAGGCTTCGGTAAACTTCCCACTGCCGCTTGAGCCCTGTATCAGCGAGCCCGGCGTGGGGAATCTGCACGGTGAGCGAGGGCAGCATTTCCCTCGGATCCCGAATCAGGAACACGTTTTGTGTAGACGATAGAAACGACAGATCCAGCTCAAGCAAATGATGTGCCATATGCTTGATAAAAAGCACCTCCAAATGCGGCCTTTCACTGCCAAGCAGGCTCCGTATCACGGCATCGCCATCACAGTTCATCGCCCGCATGACTTCGTCCCCACCCGGATGAACTGCGCCGCTCACTCGCAGGTAATGGCCGTATAATGGCTCGTCTACAATACTGGTGTCCGGCCGCTGGGCAAAGCTGTACATTAGCGCTGTGGATACGTTTCGGGGCCCGGACCACAGGCAGACAGTCTTCATCGCACCACTTTGCGTCGTCGTGGATTCAGCTGCCAGCGTGAAATGAACCAGTTTGACAATGATTTATTGTGCACTGGGTCACAGTTCCCCGGACTCACAGATGAGTGATGCATTCGATTTAACTAAAATCATCAAGTTCTCCACCTACCCATGTTGTGGATTCGGACCGGGACTGATCATACAGGCAGGGCACGCATTTGATTAAGACATTTTTTCTTGGGCTGATACTTGGGATCGCGGGCGCCGCATCGGCAGTCTACTTTTTGCAGGTTGTCGATCTGCATCGCGAAGCATCACTGATTTCGGTTCGGCCAAACGGCGGAAATGCTGAGACTTTTTTCATCAACCTGCCACAAGATAGAATTTTTGCCGCCAGGCGGATCGATGGCAAGTCGAGCACATTCCCGCCAGATCTCCAGTGGCCCGAAGACAAGGCGCTTGATGGCGCTGTAGGCGAGATTTTCAAGCTCAGAAACAGCGATGACGTTGTTGTCGGAATTGCCGCAAGAATGAGCAACGCGCACGAAACGTCGGGGGCATTTATTCAGTGGATGCTGCATCTCCCAGCGCGAGGATCAATGTTCCTGAGAATGCAGCTCAAGCCTTCAGGAGACGGGCTGCGCAATGGACTGCTGATAGCCGGCACTCGTGAATTCGAAGTACTGAACGGCAGTGCGAGCGAATACTTCAATACCGATGTCGCTGATACCGAGTACGATATAACCGGCCGACTCGAGTTGATCACGGCATTGGTCGGCCCGTTGGGAGAAGAAGAGTGAAATACGTTGTCTCCCTGTTTGTCGGTCTGATGTTTGGCGTTGTCTTGTTTTCAGCAGCGTTTTTCTACAATCCGTTTGTCGGCCGAACGGTATTGTCGCCTCTTGTGGTATCCGAATCTGAAATTAGCATTCTGTCGTATTCAGCCGTAATCACTGATTCTGTATTGTTCACAAACGACGGCAAATCCATTAGCCATCCGCATCCAAACAAGGTTGCCAAGTTGTGGGAGCCGGCAATCAAGGATTCGCAATTGCTGGTAACCAGCCTGATGGACAGCCGAGGCATGCCGGCGGGCATCGGTATCAAAATGTCGACCCCATCCGAAAAATCCCGATTGTTCAAATCGGAGATTCTGGTCGATAGCGTCTGGCATCTGTATTTGCCAGGACGCGGAACACTTGCGATAAACCAGACAGAAAGCTATTGGCCGTACCTGCGTGACATTGTGATTCCAGCCTGGCGCAGCTCGAGTGACAGCTGGCGTGGTAGCTGGAGCAGGGACATGACGGCTGGGCCCGGGGATCTTGGCACGGCGCGGGTAACGGGATTGGGCGGAGAATTTGACGGGTTGCAAAGTGAGGCCGTTGAATCCCTTAATGCTCGCGCCTACTCAGTTTTGCAGGGTCCGGTTTCGATGTCCGGCATGCTGACTATTGCCATCTCTGATGAGTCAACGCTGCTGGTACCCGATACGGCAGAATAAACGCTACGGTCGGTGGCGACTGCTACGAAGGCTGCATCATGTCCTTTAGTGCGATATTCGTATCAGCAAGTACATCCGGACTAATGACCGCGTGGTTGCCGATCAGCGCTTTCGATTGCATAAAGTCCCTGGGTGCGTTTATCGAATCTATGGCAATCAACTGTCCGTCTTTGAGATAGAGACAGGAAAACGCACGGTCAGCCGGATCGCCGCGCAATACCGTTTGGTCATATCCTTCGGATATTCCGGCTATCTGCAGTTTCAAATCATACTGGTCTGACCAGAACCAGGGCACCTGCGAATACTGAAGCTCGTCTCCACAAATATTACTGGCGGCGGTCTTTGCCTGCTCGAGCGCATTGTGTACAGACTCCAGCCGCAACTGCCGCCCGAGAAGATTGTTGGGGTGATTGGTACAGTCGCCGACCGCATAGATATGCTTCCCACTGGTTCTGCAGCACTCGTCAACGCGAATACCGTTATCGACGTGCAGCCCGGCGGCGTCTGCAAGTTCAACGTTTGGCACGACACCGATGCCGATCAACACCAGGTCGGCAGCAATCGCAGTACCGTCGGAAAGCATGACTTCTGCGACCGAATCGCCACCTGAAAACCCGGTCAGACCGGTCGATAACTTAAGTTCAACGCCATGCTCGCGGTGCTCCAACTGGTAAAAGTCAGATACCTGCTCTGACACAACGCGACTCATGACGCGCTCCGCCATTTCAACGACGGTGACCTGTAAGCCGCGGCTGGCCGCAACGGCGGCGACTTCAAGGCCGATGTAGCCGCCACCGATAATGACCAGTCGAGCACCTTTTTCCATATCGCCCTGGATCGCAGTCACGTCCTGAATATTTCTCAGGTAATGCACACCGGGCAAGTCGGACCCCGGCAAATCGAGTTTCCTGGCCCGCGCACCCGTGGCAATAACCAGGTCGTCGTAGTCATATTGATTCCCGGCCGAATCTGTCACCGTCTTGCCGGTTGGATCGATGTCGGTGACCCGCGTGCTCAGATGTACGTCAATATCGGGGTCGTCGTAAAATGCAGGTGGTTTCAGGTACAGGCGTTCGGCAGGCAAATCTCCTGCAAGAAATTTCTTGGATAGCGGTGGACGCTGGTATGGATAGTGTTCCTCGTCGCCTATTAACACGATTTTCCCGCTATGCTTTTTTTGACGCAGGCTTGCGACAATCTGGCCGGCGGCATGGCCCGCGCCCACTATGACTGTTTTCTTATTCATCGTCCGTAACCTGTCCAATTTCGCTCGTACGAAGCCATTACATTGCGCTGATGCCGCCGTCGATTTTGAGCTCACTGCCGGTTACAAAGCCAGACTCGTCGGAAGCAAGATACAATACAGCGTAGGCAACGTCGTCAGGTTCGGCAACACGACCGATGGGGATCTGCCTCCCAAGTTTCTTCAATGTTTCTTTCCTGTCTTCGCCGCGCGACATCCCGTCAAGTATCGGCGTATCGACAAATACCGGATGCACCGAATTTGAACGAATATTGTTGCCCGCACGCGCACAATGTAGCGCGACCGACTTGCTGAGATGGCGAACGGCGGCTTTTGCGGAGTTATACGCTGCCAGGTTGTGACCGGCGATGATGCCCGAAATGGACGAGATGTTGACGATGGAGCCGCCGCCACTGGCAGCCATCACCGGAATGGCCGTCTTGCAGCCGAGAAATACGCTGTCCAGATCGACAGCATGAACACGTCGCCAGTTCTCGAAGCTCTCTTCGACGACATTTCCCATCGATCCAATACCCGCGTTGTTGACCAGGATATTCAGCCCGCCGAATGTTTCCTTCGTTTTATTGACAGCCTGCAGCCATTGATCAGCATCCGTGACATCGTGCTCAATTGCGATGGCACGGCCCTCATGAGCGGCATTAATCGCATCCGCCTGTTCGCGCGCACCGTCGATATTGATATCGGTCAGAACGACACTGGCACCTTCGTTGGCAAGCATCGCTGCGATCGCAGCGCCTAGGCCCTGGGCGGCACCTGTAATAAGCGCAACTTTGTCGTCGACTCGTCCCATCTGAAAATCCTTTGGCCAGCAAAGCGACGATTCTACGGGTCGCGCGTCGCCGAACCAACACTAATCAGGGCGTAACAGGAGTCAGCGGCCAGAAAACTGGCAGCAGCAGCATTGCGACAACGAAGATCAGAATGGTTAGCGGTACACCGACTTTCAGGTAGTCGACAAAGCGGTAACCACCGGGACCCATCACGAGAATATTTGCCGGGTGAGAGATCGGGCTGGTGAAGCTGGCGGAGGCCGCCACAGCGATGGCCATCATCGCGGTTTCCGGTTGCAGCCCCATATCGGCCATTGCCGAAATGACAATCGGCGACATCAACACGACCAAAGCGGCGGTCGGAATAATCATTGTCGCCATGGCGGTCAGCAAATACAGGCCCATGATGACAGGCCAGGGGCCGGCCTCACCAAGCAAGGCCATTACTTGCGATGCAAGGTAGGCAGCCGCGCCGCTATCGGCCATGGCAGTGCCGAGCGGCAGCATACCTGCGATCAGGAATATCGACCGCCAGTCGATCGCCCGATAAGCCTGCTCCATATCGAGGCACTTTGTTAACACCATTATCGTGCCGCCGATGACGGCGGCAACGGCGATCGGTGCATACCCGGCCATCACGCTGAGGACAACACCAAGCATGATTGCGGCGGCCAACGGTGCTCGCCGCGTGTCCGGTGGTTCCTGACCCAACGGTGTCAGTACGAGAAAATCGGAATCCTTGCTGATAAGTTCCAGCCGATCTCGCGGCCCAAGCATCAGTAGTGCGTCGCCAAGCTGCAATTGCTCCTCCGCCAGCTCGGCACCGATGGGTGCACCTTCGCGCCAGATGCCGGCAAGCTCAATGCCGTACCGCTCGCGAAAATTCAGTTCGCCAACCGTTCTGCCGGCAAGCGTGGAGTGTGGATCAAGCGTCGCGTCCATCAGCGTAAGCCGCTCGGATTCGAATGCCCCCATGTGCGATGCCACGCGTGTCTCGATTTCCAGTTCCTGCAGGCCACGCAGTACGTCGAGGTCTTCGTGCTGTCCTTCGATCAGCAATAGGTCGCCGCCACACAGCACTTCATCCCCGTGCGGCATGATGATTAGTTTGCCGTCACGAAAAATTCCCAGCACGCGAAAATCGAAAACGTCGGCCAACCTGCTTTTTTCCAGTGTGGTATCGGCAAGTCCGGCGTATTTTGGCAATCGAACAACGAACATGCGGTCATCTGCCGGGTACTTTTCCTGCAGCCGGCCGTCGTTGAGTAGCTCGACATCGCTGAAGTCAGAGAAACGGTCGAGATTGTTGATGTCTTCCAACTCACCCTGCACAAGCAACCGGTCGCCTGCGCGCATCGGAACATACGCAAGGTTGGTGAGGCGATACGTGTCGCCACGCTGGATGCCGACAACAGCGGCATTGAACTGGGTACGAAAGGAGGCGCGGCGGATCAGTTCCGACACCAGCGGAGATCCTTCGGCGATGCGAACTTCTGCGTAAACCACCTTGGACGCAACCATGGACTTGAGCACCGGCGCCTCGCGCTCAATAACGAGATCACTCCAACGCTGCAGCTCTCTGAACTGCTGCAGCCGCCCCTGCACAAGAATTCCGTCACCGGCACGCAATATCGTTCGCCGGCTGGGAAGAGTGTCGCTTCGGCCAAAGCGGACCAGTGCGAGAATGATCAATCCGGTTGCCGTGCCAATGCGACTTTCTGCCAGCGTCTTGCCAATCAGGATCGAGTCTGACGGCACTCGAATCATGAAGATTTGTTCCTGAAGCTTGTAATGTGAACGCAGACTGCGCTGGCTCCTGTGCTTGCCGCGCTCGGCTTCCGTCTTCGGTAGCAGGAACCGGCCGATCAGTGCGACGAACAGCACGCCACTGATCATGATGGCAAATCCGATGGGCGTGAAATCAAACAGCCCGAATGGTTCGTAACCGTTTTGTATCATCGCCTCGCTGATCAGCAGGTTTGGCGGAGTACCGATTTGTGTCATGAGACCGCCCAGGAGCGTCGCATATGCCAACGGCATGAGAAGTCGCGACACCGGGATTCGGGTGCGCCGGGCAACACTAACGACGACCGGCAACATCAGTGCGGCCACCCCGATGTTATTCATGAATGCGGACAAGACGGCAGCAGTCACCATGATTACGATAATCATGGTGACTTCTCGTCTACCGGCAATTCGCATTACCTGGTTGCCAATGATGTTGGCGATGCCTGTTCGGGTAAGACCTTCGGACAGAATAAACATGGCCCAAACGGTTATTACCGCGCTGTTGCTGAATCCTGCAAACGCTTCTGTTGAATCGACCAGGCCGGTAACGGCCAGCGCACCGAGAACCAGCAGTGCGACCAGATCCATGCGGATGACTTCGCTGATAAAAAGTATCAGCGAGATCGTCAGGATGCCGAGGACGAGTGCGATCTCCAGTGTCATTGATTTGCAGTCGCCATGGCCGAGCGGTGCTTCCGGGCTGTCAGTAGAATGCTTATGATATACCGCCAAGGCACTGAGAGGGCAGAGCCACTTGAGCAAAAAGGGCAGTAAAACGCATATTTCGCGCAGTAGTCGGCGATCGGCAAGACATATCGTCAGAGGAATCGACTATCACGTCAGCGAATGGGGAGAATCGACGAATCCATTGTTAGTCATGTTGCATGGCTGGGGAGATGCCGGGTCGACATTCCAGTTTGTGGTCGAAGCACTCAGGAACGACTGGTTTGTCGTTGCACCGGACTGGCGAGGATTTGGTGAAACCCGGGGACCAGCTGAAAGCTACTGGTTTCCGGATTACCTTGCCGATCTGGATGCGCTTCTGACGATTTACAGCCCGGACAAGGCGACGAACCTTCTCGGGCACAGCATGGGTGGCAACATCGCCGGGCTTTATGCCGGCATATTTCCGGACCGTGTTACGAAACTGATCAATGTCGAAGGATTCGGGCTTGCCGACAGGGATCCGGAAGACGCGCCCGCAAATTACCGGCACTGGATTGAAAAAGGCCGAACAGAGGCAGCGTATCGCAGCTACGAATCGTATGCGAAGCTGGCACAACGAATACAGCGCAGAAATCCGCACATGCAGTCTGAGCGAGCGCAATTCGTGGCAGCCCAATGGGCGGTTCAGGGCGACGATGGATCGGTGACGATCAAAGCCGATCCCGCGCACAAATTGCCCAACCCGATCCTGTATCGACGCAGCGAGGCGGAGGCCTGCTGGCGCCAGATGACAGCATCGGCACTGGTTGTTGTCGGTGCCGACAGCCAGTTTCGACCGCAAGCCGAATCCTGGCTTGCCACCGATGCTGTGTTGCTGCCATTGGCGTCGTCAAAAGTCGTGACCATCAAGGATGCCGGCCACATGGTGCACTTCGAGCAGCCGGAGGCGCTCGCGGCAGTGGCGGAGAAATTTCTACTAGTCTGAGCGCTACCCCTTGTAAATTCATACAGTACTGTATAAAAATACAGATCTTTGGCCGGAGTAGCCATGGGTCAGGCAGCAGAACTGCAGGAAGACTATCTTGGGATGCTGAACCCGGCGCAGCGCCAGGCGGCATCGTACGGGCAAAGCGACGACGACGGCGGCTTCAGCGCCGGTCCGTTGCTGGTCATTGCCGGCGCGGGGACCGGCAAAACGATGACGCTCGCCCACCGGGTTGCTCACCTGATCATCCAGGGAGTCAGCCCTGAGCGAATCCTGTTGCTGACATTCACGCGACGGGCGGCGGTCGAGATGACCCGGCGGGTTGAGTCAATCGTTAGCAAAGCGGTTGTGGGCAGCAATAGTCCGCCATTGTCCAAAGGCATATTGCCGTGGTCAGGCACGTTCCATTCGGTTGCCAATCGCCTCATTCGCCGCTACGCGCACAACCTCGGACTTGATCCGGGCTTTTCGGTGCTCGATCGCGGCGATTCAGCGGATCTCATGGACGTGGTGCGGCACGAACTGAGCCTGTCCAGAAAATCGCGACGGTTTCCGAAGAAGGACACTTGCCTGTCTATTTTTTCGCGCTGCCTGAATACCAGGAAGCCATTACTTACCTCACTAAACGAAACCTTTCCCTGGTGTGCAGACTGGGAACAGGAGTTGCGGACCCTGTTTCGTCATTACGTTGAGCGCAAGCAACAGAATCAATTGCTCGATTACGACGACTTGCTCTTATACTGGTGCCACCTGGTATCGGATGCAGAACTGGCCACAGAGATTGGGTCCTGGTTTGATCATGTACTGGTCGATGAGTATCAGGACACGAATATTCTGCAGGCGGAAATTCTCGATGCACTCAAACCCGACGGCAATGGCGTAACGGTCGTTGGCGACGATGCGCAGTCGATCTATTCCTTCCGTGCGGCCGACGTGGAAAACATACTGAATTTCCCCGACCATTATATTCCGTCTGCTCGCATCGTCAGCCTCGAGCAAAACTATCGTTCATTGCAGCCGATTCTCGATACCGCAAATTGCCTGATTGCGGAAGCCGATCGACAGTACAAGAAGGATTTATTTACCGAAAAGAAGGGCGGCGCCATGCCGCAGTATGTCACCGTCGAAGACGGCGATGCCGAGGCGGAGTTTGTTGTTGAAGCGGTGCTTGAGAATCGCGAAGGCGGCATGCAGCTCATGGACCAGGCGGTATTGTTTCGTGGGTCGCATCACAGTGACCGGCTGGAGATTGAGCTTGTTCGGCGAAACATCCCGTATGTAAAATATGGCGGGCTCAAGTTTCTCGAAGCGTCACACGTTAAAGATCTGCTTGCTGTCCTGAAGTGGGCAGAGAACCCGCGTAACCAGGTTGCCGCATTTCGCGTGTTAAAGATGTTGCCGGGCATGGGGCCATCTTATGCGGCGCGGTGTTGCGAACATCTTGCATTGTCCGAACACCTGTTTTCATCATTGAAAAACTTCGTGCCGCCTTCGGCGGCGCGCGAAGACTGGCCGGCGTTTTGTACGCTCATGCAGGATTTATCATCGGCCGAATTGTCTGCAACCGAATGGCAATTGCAGCTGGCGCATGCCCGGCGCTGGTACCAACCGCATCTTGAGCGCATGTACGATGGTATCGAAACAAGACAGGCAGACCTTGAACAGCTTGAGCAGATCTCAGGCCGCTACCCAACCCGCGAACGTTTTCTCACCGAGCTCACCCTGGACCCGCCGGCAGCCACTGGCGATCAGGCCGGTGATCCGCTGCTTGATGAGGACTACCTGATTCTTTCGACAGTACATTCAGCGAAAGGACAGGAATGGGACGCCGTGTTTGTGCTGAATGTGTCGGACGGAAATTTTCCGTCGGAGTTTGCAACGGGTAAGCCCGAAATGATCGAAGAAGAACGGCGTCTGTTGTACGTGGCAATGACACGCGCACGACAGTCGCTGCAGCTGATCGCACCGTTGAGATATCATGTGACGCAGCAACGTCGTGACGGAGACAGGCATGTTTACGGAGCAAGAAGTCGTTTCGTGACCGATAATTTAATCAAGACAATGCAGCCAAGATTTCACGGCAGAAGCGAAGCGTCTGCGGATTGGCTGCGCCCCAAGACAGATAAGCAGATAGACGTTGCCGGCAAACTTCGGGAAATGTGGTAAGCCGCTCCTACGAATGCCAGCCACCAAGAATGGCACCCATGATCGCAAACAGCACCACATAATAGCCCGCGTTAATCAAAAATAAACGCATCGTGCGCTGTTCAAACAAATACGTCACTGCATAAGCCGTGGCAATCCACAGCAATCCGATCAATGCTCCTGACTGCAGGCCGCTCACCCAGCTGCTATCCGAACCAAGAAAAACAGCCAGCGCGGTTGCGGCAATGAATTGCAATACGAACGTCGTGATGAAAGTGCGAGCTACGTGCGTCTGATCGATGGACTCTTCTGTTAGCCCAATCTCCTGCATCCACTTGGCACCAAATAGTTTTTTCGAGTACCAAAGGCCACCGAGCAGAAACGCCGCGACAGTCGCGACAATTACTGCGAGCCAGTTGATTTCACCAAGGTGATTAAAGATGTCCATAAGAAACGTCCCCCGATGCTCTTCAGGCCGCGAAGTGTAGCAGAAACGCACAAAACCGTTTTACTTCACAGAGTTGACACAAACACTTGCATAAACACTCCTAACGTGAACTCGTTCACAAAGCGTTCAGCCTGATTCCTTTATACCTGGTGTGTGTTCTATTCGAAAGAAAGGATGCAAGACCGATGACAAACCATGCTACTCAAGACCGGGTCGTACCGGTCACAAATCTGCGCGACTTCTTTCGCGAGTCGATTGATTCCGCAATCGATAATCAGGGCGTGCGGGTTGATCCCCACACCAGTCACTACGTTGTAAACCTGCTAACGATCTTCGCGCGTTCAGAAGAGTTGTACGAGGATGATGGTGAGATCTACGGTGTGCGGCCACTGGCGTTAATGATGGCGGATGCCGCAGACGCACCAACAGCCGAACAACGCAGTCTGTCGCTGCAACGACTCGGTGACGTCGCACTATTCACCGCCGGCTTTTTCGCAGACAGCCTTGCAGACAAGCCGGTCGATATCGATTACTACATTAATATGGGCGGTTCCGCTTACGGGTCATTATCGGATGCCGTCCGCGGTACAACCCGCGGTCGTGCCCTCGTCGATGTCTACTGTGAGCTCGCCGGGAAGTTTCACAAGCTGGTTGATGTGCTGCATGAGGTTCGGGATGGCGCAGGGCAGTCGTCTGATGTCAACGTTCTGCGTACTTACGAAATCTGGAGAAAAACCGGCAGCAAGCGGGCAGAGGCGTTGCTGAAACAAAATGGCGTGTACCCGCTGGCGTGCGCAAGCAGAACCCACTGATGCTTGCGGCGCTACAAGAACATCTTATCGATATATACCAGGCAGACTGTGGCCACCGTGTCTCCGAATTTCTGATCACTGACAGATCCGTTGCCACCAGGATCGGAGAAAAGAAACTACTTCCCGGTGTTGAGGAGACTGTACTTGTCGCCGAAAACACCGACGGCTTGGCAGTTAGCATCTATCTCGACCAGGCTTTGCTGGCGCGCCTCGAAAACCAGAATCCTCTTGATGAATTAAAGCCAGGGCAGCTTGCTGACCTTTCAACGGTGCTTGAGGGTATCAGCCATTTTAATTACCTGGTGTGGAGTGCTTGCCAGAACCGTTCGGTTACATTGCTGGAGCTCGAGTTACAGGCAGAGGTCGACAAGTTTGTGGCGACAACGCTGATTGCGCTTGAACAGAACGACTATGAACTTGCACGAGAGTTGCACCGCTGGCTATTTGATGAGGTGAGCTTTCAACCGGCGCTGGACAACGATCAACGAGAACGCTACGAAATTGCAAATAACTATGCCGCGCGATTTTGTCATCGGATTCTCGAACGGATCGGTGAAAATTCCGGTTTACAGGAGTTGCGGGATTTTTACCGATTAACGCAGGTGGAAAAAATCAGTTACATACATTCGCTGGCCTGGTGAGCGCGAACATAAAAAAAATGGCGGTGACCGTCGGTCACCGCCAAATACGAAACAAAGTGCATAAGGGATTGATTTGTTTCGTCGTGCTCTTGAATTCGGTTTTCCCCAATTACTAATCCTTTGATGCATCGCAATGCCTTTTGGTTGCAACCAAAAAAGCATAAGAACCGGCGTATATACCTGTAAGTACGTTTCAGATGAAACAAGGTTGGTAGAGATAACGATGTGAGGCAGAATAGTGCATTGAAAAATAGCGGGAATTCAGGAGATTCGAGTATGAGCGCTGCGAAAGAAACCTTGTTGATCCGAAAACAGGTAAGCGACGAAGAGTGGCAAATGCGGGTTGATCTGGCGGCCTGTTACCGGCTGATAGCGATGCACGGTTGGGACGATCTTGTGTTCACTCATATTTCAGCCAGGGTCCCGGGCCCGGATGAGCATTTTCTGATCAACGCTTATGGCCTGCTGTTCGAGGAAATGACGGCGAGTAGCCTGATAAAAGTCGACTTGGATGGAAACAAAGTCATCGACTCTCCTTACCCGGTGAATCCTGCCGGGTTTACTATCCATAGTGCTGTGCACGAGGCCCGCCACGATGTTGGCTGTGTAATTCACACGCATACCAAAGCCGGGGTTGCTCCGCAAACTGGACCGCAGGAATTCGGGATACGACGAGTAGGCGGTCGACTAGGAAAGAAACATCGTGTAGGCAGGGTTATCGCTTTCTTCCCAGTGGGCGTAGCCAAGTTCAGACAAATGCGCTTCGAGTTCGTCGGATTCGTTTTCTGGAACCTGGATCCCGGCGAGAATACGTCCGTAGTCCGAGCCATGATTGCGATAGTGGAACAAGCTGATATTCCAGTTGGTGCCAATGGCGTTGAGAAAATCCAGCAACGCGCCGCGGCGCTCGGGAAACTCGAAACGGAATAGCCGCTCGTTTTCTATTGCAGCAGCACTGCCGCCAACCATGTGTCGAACGTGCAACTTCGCGACTTCATTGTCGCTGAGATCGGCAACCGTGTAGTGAAGTGATCGAAGCTTCTCAATAAGCTCTATGCGCTCATCAAGCCCCTTCGTTAGCTCGACGCCCACAAAAATGTGCGCGTTCTTTGCGTCGTTGTAACGATAATTGAATTCAGTAATGCTGCGCCGGCCCAGTGCTTCGCAGAATCTCCGAAAACTACCCGGGCCTTCAGGAATTTCAACGGCGATCAGCATTTCCCGCTGCTCGCCGACAGCCGCGCGCTCGGCAATGTGTCGCAAGCGATCAAAATTAACATTGGCGCCGCAATTAACGACTACGAAACGCCCGTCCCTGATCTCGTTGTCAGCCAGGTATTTTTTTGCGCCCGCGATCGCCAGTGCACCGGCTGGTTCGACGATCGACCGGGTATCTTCGAATATATCGCGAATTCCGGCGCAGGTCTGGTCGGTATCCACCAAGACGATATCATCCAGAAGCTGCTGGCATAAACGGAAGGTTTCATCGCCAACACGTCGAACCGCAACACCGTCAGCGAATATACCAACATGATCCAGTGTCACCGGCCTGCCTGCGGCGAGTGACGCCTGCATCGATGCCGAGTCATCCGGTTCAACGCCGATGATCCTGACCTTCGGACTAACCGACTTTATATATGCACCTATACCCGCGATCAGGCCGCCGCCACCTATTGGAACAAACACGGCGTCTATCTCCCCGTCTGCCTGCTCCAGAATCTCCTTTCCGATCGTACCCTGACCCGCGATGACCATCGGGTCGTCGAACGGATGAATAAATATCAGTCCTTGTTGCTGTTCGAGCTCCCTGCTGTGCGCGTAAGCATCGTCGTAGTTGTCGCCGTGTAACACGACCTCGGCACCAAGCGCTCGCACAGCATCAACCTTGATGCTTGGCGTTGTTTCCGGCATGACTATTACGGCGCGTGCGTTTCGTTTGTTTGCCGCCAGCGCGACGCCCTGCGCATGATTGCCCGCCGAACTGCAGATGACACCGTGCTGCAATTCTTCTTCAGATAATGATGCAAGCTTGTTGTAAGCACCTCTTAGCTTGAACGAGAACACAGGTTGCAGGTCTTCACGCTTCATGAAGATCTGGTTGCCGATACGGGCGGACAGGTTGCACGCCAGCTCGAGCGGCGTTCTTGAAGCAACCTCGTAGACAACGGCTTCATCAATAAGTTTTACGTATTCGGGGAATTTCATCTCTTGACTTTGGGTAGGGTGCCCACGAAGGTTAGCGCATCGCGACAGATATTGTACATCGTAAGGGATCGGTGATATTTGTTGGTAATTCACAGGTTGCGAACTCATAATAGACCGATGCAGAAAATACTGATCAGTAACGCCCGCATGATCAATGAAGGCGAGATTTGTGATGCCGATGTGTTGATTGCTGGAGAGCGCATCGAAAAAATAGCAGCCGGAATTGCGGCTGGCGACGGCGTTACGGTCATTGATGCTGCAGGCCGATACCTGGTACCCGGCATGATCGATGACCAGGTGCATTTTCGTGAGCCGGGAATGACCACCAAGGGTGACCTGGCAACGGAATCGGCGGCAGCCGTGGCCGGTGGCATTACCAGTTTCATGGACATGCCGAACGTAAACCCGCAAACGACCACGCGGGAAGTCCTCGCGGAAAAATATGTTGCGGCTGCAGGTCGTTGCACTGCCAATTACGCCTTTTACCTTGGCGCAACCAATAGCAATGTAGAGCAAATCAAAGCGCTGCGGCTTAACGAGGCCTGCGGCATCAAGGCCTTCATGGGCGCATCGACCGGCGATATGCTGGTCGACAATCCGGAGGCACTGGAAAAACTGTTCCAGCATGCGCCCGTCATCGTTGCTACGCACTGCGAACATTCGCCAACCATCTGGGAAAACGAAGCGAAGGCCAAGGCCGAGTTCGGTGTGAACGTGCCGATGTCCGAACACCCCAGGATTCGCTCGGCGCAGGCCTGCCTGACATCTTCCAGTTTCGCGACCGAACTTGCGCGACGGCATGATGCCTTGTTGCATGTGCTGCATCTGACCACTGCGCTGGAGATGAGTCTGTTTTCATCCGCCCACCGGTCCAGCAAGCGCATTACCGCGGAAGTGTGTGTGCATCATCTGTGGTTTGACGAGAGCCGCTACGATTCCCTTGGTGCGCGAATCAAGTGCAATCCGGCGATTAAGACTGCGGAGGATCGCGCTGCATTGCTTGCCGCCGTCAGCGGGGGCCGTATCGATATCATTGCTACCGACCATGCGCCACATCTGGAGGGGGAGAAGGGTCGCAGCTATTTCAAAGCACCCGCCGGGCTGCCACTTGTTCAACATGCCGTGCAGGTGCTGTTCGACCTGGCCGCTGACGGTCAGATCAGCCTGGAAACAGTGGTGGACAAAAACAGCCACGCAGTGGCCGACATCTTTGGTGTAAAAGAACGAGGCTACATAAGAGAAGGCTATTTCGCAGACCTGGTCATCGTTGATCCCGACAAACCCTACGAGGTGGCGAAATCGAATTTGCTGGCAAAATGCCACTGGTCGCCATTTGAAGGCCATACCTTCAGCTCCACGATCGACACGACCATCGTAAATGGAAATATCGTCTATGCCGATGGCAAGTTGACCGGCGAAATTGCCGGGCAACGGATGCAATTCGACCGAAGCCGGTAGGAATATTCACGGCACAAAAAATGTTTACTTTCCGGGCGATCTAGCTATGCTAGCCAGCACATGCAATAGCAACGGCCGCATCCGCCAGGGCGTCAAAAAGACGTGATCTGGCAACCCTGTGAATGAAGCCAACAGATACATCAAAACCAGACTATTTTCACAAGGTCGTTGACTGTCAGTGGGCGTGCCCGGCGCACACGGATGTTCCCAACTATATTCGCCTGATAGCCCAGGGCCGGTTCACCGACGCCTACATGCTCAACCGGCAATCAAATGTCTTCCCCGGCATTCTCGGCCGGGTGTGCGATCGGCCGTGCGAGCCCGCGTGCCGCCGCGGAAGAATCGAGGACGAGCCTGTCGCGATTTGCCGTTTGAAACGCGTGGCTTCGGATCATCGCGATGACATCAGCGGCTTATTGCCTGTTGCTCCGGACAAGACCAACGGTTTCAAGGTCGCGCTGATCGGCGCGGGTTGCGCTTCACTGACGGTCGCCAACGATCTGTTGCCACTTGGCTATGAGGTGACGATTTTCGAGGCGCTGGACACGATGGGCGGCCTGATGCGTACCAACATCCCGCAGTTCAGGTTGCCGCCAAAAGTTCTTGATGAGGAAATCGACGACATTATTAATATGGGCGCCGAAGTGAAAATGGGTCAGAAAATCGACAGCATGAAGGAATTGCTGGACGAGGCTGGCTTCGATGCGGTTTTTGTCGGTACCGGCGCGCCACGCGGCAAGGAACTGGTATTGCCTGGCCGCCACGACAGTGAAAACATTTCTATTGGCATTGACTGGCTGGAGTCCGTCGCGTTCGAACATGTCAAGACGATCGGCAAGAGGGTCTTGATTATCGGTGTTGGCAACACGGCTATGGATTGCTGTCGCAGCGCGCTGCGGCTCGGTGCGACCGATGTAAAAGTAATGGCGCGAAAACCGCGCGAATTCTTCAAAGCATCCGATTGGGAACTGGAGGACGCGGAAGAAGAAAATGTCGAAATCATCGTCAATCATTCACCGAAGGAATTCGTCATCGAAGATGGCAAGCTGACCGGCATGAAGTTCGATCAGATGGAATACAAGATTGATGGCAAAGGAAATATTGATCGCGGTACCTCGACCGGCGAAGTCATAATTCCCTGCGACGATGTCATTCTGGCCATCGGGCAGGACAATGCCTTCCCGTGGATCGAACGCGACATCGGCATTGAGTTCAACGACTGGGACTGCCCGGTTGTGGATGAACAGACGATGATGTGTTCGCGCGACGGTGTTTTCTTCGGCGGAGACTCGGCATTCGGACCGAAAAATATTATCTGGGCAGTTGCTCACGGGCATGAAGCTGCGATATCCATTCATAAGCACTGCCACAGCGAAAATCTTGCTGAACGGATGCCGCGCGGCATTAACCTCGCCAGCCAGAAAATGGGCATGCATGAGTGGAGTTTCTCCAACGCATACGATGGTGCTGAACGCCGCGCGATGCCGCTGGTTGACCTGAAGCAACGATTCAAGAAAATCGATATTGAAGTTGAACTTGGGTTTACCGCAGAGCAGGCCACCCAGGAGGTTGAGCGTTGCCTGAATTGCGATATACAGACTGTATTTACCGCCAATCTGTGCATCGAATGCGATGCCTGCATCGACATTTGCCCGGTCAAGTGCCTGACGATGACCGAAAACGGAGACGAGGCCGATCTTCGTACGCGGTTGTCAGCGCCAGCTGAAAATCGCGAGCAGGACATATACGTCTCGGAAGGCCTGCCACAAACCGGCCGGGTAATGGTGAAGGACGAGGATCTTTGTGTACATTGCAGTTTGTGTGCCGAGCGTTGCCCGACCGGCGCATGGGACATGCAAAAATCTGCGATATTAATCCCCTACGCAATTGACGAGGCAAACGCCGGAGAGCCCCTGCGTGTCGAAGGCGAGGCGAGTTAGCTAAATAAGGAAAAGCGTCTGTGTCGAAGGTCAATGACGTTGTCATAAAAATTGCCACGGTGAATGGAACCGGCTCGGCAAGCGCCAACGGGCTTCTTATGAAGTCTATCTTCCGTATGGGTGTTCCGGTTGTTGGCAAAAACTATTTTCCTTCGAATATCCAGGGGCTGCCCACGTGGTACGAGGTCAGAGTTACCGGCGACGGCCATCAGGCGCGCGCAGATCAAGTCGACCTCCTGGTGGCAATGAATGCCCAGACCTATACCCAGGATCTCGCGGACGTCGTACCCGGCGGCTGGCTGATTTATGACTCGACCTGGCCACGCAGTACTTTGCTGAACCGTGACGACATAACTGTCATCGGAATACCACTGTCTCGATTGTGCAATGAGAACTTTGAAGGTGTCCGCGCACGAATTCTGATGAAGAACATCGCCTATGTCGGTGCGGTTGCCGCTTTGCTTGATATCGATCTGAATATCATCAAGCAGCTGCTCGAGGAGACGTTTGCGTCCAAAAAACACATGATTGAGTCCAACATAGAGGCAATCAGGCTGGGCTATGACTACACAAAAGAAAATGTCGTTTGCCCACTGCCGCTGATCGTAGCTCCGTTGGACAAAACCAAAGATCACATCATCATCGATGGCAATACTGCGGCCGGGCTTGGCTGCGTTTATGCCGGTGCTACGGTAGGTGCCTGGTATCCCATCACACCGTCGACGTCAGTGATGGACGCTTACAAGTCGTTCGCAAAACAATTCAGGATCGACCCGGACACCGGCGGCAAGAAATTCTGCATTATTCAGGCCGAAGATGAGTTGGCCGCAATCGGCATGGTGTTGGGCGCCACCTGGAACGGCGCGAGGGCATTTACGCCGACCAGCGGGCCGGGCATTTCGCTGATGAGTGAATTTATCGGCTATGCATATTATGCCGAGCTTCCCGCCGTGATTATTGACGTACAGCGTGCCGGCCCGTCTACGGGCATGCCGACGCGGACACAGCAGTGCGATATTCTCACCTGCGCTTATGCATCCCATGGCGACACTCAACACGTGTTGCTGTTTCCGGCAAATCCTGAAGAGTGTTTTTACATGGCAGTAGCGGCATTCGATCTTGCGGATCGATTGCAGACGCCGGTGTTCATGCTGTCCGATCTTGATATCGGGATGAATGACTGGATGTGCCCGGACCTGGAATGGGATGACGCCTACGAACCGGATTTCGGCAAAGTGCTGACGGCAGAAGACCTGGAGTCCATGGATCATTTTTATCGATATCTCGACACGGACGGTGACGGCATCACGTACCGGACGTTTCCAGGCGAGAGTCCGAAGGGATCGTATTTCACACGTGGTTCCGGTCATACCAAGTACGGCGCGTATACGGAAGATTCGGCAGCGTACCAGGAAGTGATTGACAGGTTGCTGGTCAAGTTCGATACGGCTCGAACGCTGGTACCGGAGCCGGAGATCCGGTATTCGAAAGCTAACAAGATCGCGATCGTGTCCGTTGGCAGTTGCGACGGTGCGGTTAAGGAATCACTGGGAGAGCTGAAAGAAGACGATATCGGAGTGAACTACTGTCGTATAAAGGCGTTTCCATTTAACGATGCTGTCAGGAAGTTTCTGGACAATCATGAGCAGGTGTATGTTGTGGAGCAGAATCGTGACGCCCAACTGCGGTCACTCTTGATACTGGATCTGGAAGTCGACCCGGCACGGTTGGTACCGGTATTGCACTATGACGGCATGCCGCTCAATGCACGGTTTGTTACGGAGCGCATCCTGGCGGAGGTGGCCAAGAGTTGCGCGGCCTAGCAGAACACAAAGCAGGAATCAGATTATGACTTACATCGCGAAACCGAAAGTCAGCCACCCGAAAACGCCACGCAACAAGCTCGGGCTTGCGTCGCGTGACTATGAGGGTGCCGTATCGACGCTTTGTGCCGGCTGCGGCCATGATTCGGTGACAGCGGCATTGATCCAGGCGATTTTCGAGCTCGATATCGAGCCCCATCTGCTGGCGAAGATGAGCGGCATCGGTTGTTCATCAAAAACGCCGGCTTATTTTGTCAGCCAGTCGCACGGCTTCAACTCCGTGCATGGCCGCATGCCATCAGTGACCACTGGCGCAAACGCCGCGAGGTCGGACCTTACCTACGTTGGCGTATCGGGAGACGGTGATTCCCTTTCCATCGGAATGGGTCAGTTTGCACATGTCATTCGGCGCAATCTGGATATGTGCTACATCATCGAGAACAACGGGGTCTACGGCCTGACCAAGGGCCAGTACTCGGCGTCCGCCGACGTTGGCAGCGTTGCGAAGAAAGGACCCGCGAACAAGCAAATGCCGATCGACCCGGTAAGCACGGCAATTGGCCTGGGTGCTACTTACATCGCAAGAAGCTTCTCAGGCGACAAACAACAGCTGGTGCCACTCATAAAAGGGGCGATCAGACACAAAGGGTTCGCGTTACTGGATGTCATCAGCCCTTGCGTTACCTTCAACGATCATGTGGGCTCGACCAAAAGCTATGCGCACACGCGGGAAAATTATCACCATGTCATTGACGCGGATTTCATTCCGCCGCTGGAGGAAATAAAGGCGGAATACGAGGAAGGTGCCGCAATGCCGGTTGAACTTCATGATGGCAGCAAAATCGTATTTCGAAAGGTTGACAGTGATTACGATCCGACCAGTCGCGCAGCCGCTTTTTCCTACCTGAGAGACAGCGTCAATGCCGGGGAAATCATCACCGGACTTTTGTATATTGATGCGGAGACCGGTGATATGCATGACCTGTCCGGCAGCGTCCATGAGCCACTGTCAAAAATCCCATACAGCGAATTAGTTCCGGGCAAAGGAACTTTGTCGAAAGTAATGGATCGATATCGTTAGTAATCGCGCATTCCAGGCGCGACGGGATGGTTGATAGCTCGTAGGAGCGCCTTCCAGGCGCGATCGAACCTGCCACCCAAACACAGGAACACCCATGAACAAAAACAGACGCAGATTTGTACAAGCAAGCCTCCTGGGCGGCGCAACCATCGCGGCAGGCGCTTTAGCACAAACCGCGTCAGCAAAAGAAAAAAAGAAAAAAGTACGCCAGAACATGGACATCCTGGTCCTCGGTGGCACTGGCTTCATCGGACCGCACATGGTCCGCGAGGCACTTCGCCGCGGCCACCAGGTAAGCCTCTTCAATCGCGGTAAAACCAACAACACACTTTTCCCCGATCTGAAACTGTATGTCGGCGATCGTGACGGCGGTCTCGATGTGCTCAAAGGCAATAAATGGGATGCCGTGATCGACAACTCCGGTTATGTGCCGCGGCATGTAGCGGATTCGGCTCGCCGACTCAAACTTTCAGCGTCGCATTATCTCTATACTTCCACGATTTCGGTTTATGCGAGTTTCGCGATTCCAAATGACGAGAATTCACCGCTTGGGATGCTGGACGACGAAACCGTCGAAGAAGTGACCGGCGAAACGTACGGCCCGTTGAAAGCCTTGTGTGAGAAGCGTGCCGCTGCCGAGATAGACGCCGACCAACTAACGATTTTGCGGCCGACCTATATTTGCGGTCCTGGCGATAAAACAGACCGATTTACCTACTGGCCGGTACGCACGATGCGTGGCGGTGACATGCTCTGGCCCAGTTCACGCGCAGACAAGACACAGATTATCGACGTTCGCGACTATGCCAGTTTTACGATTGATTGCCTGGAGCAGCGGATTACCGGGATCTTCAATACAGTAACGCCCGCCGGGCAATACACAATGGGCGATCTGCACGACGACTGCCTGGCGGTCACGACATCGGACATGAATGCAGTGTGGGTGGGAAGTGATTTTGTCCGCGAGCAGAAATTGTCGGAGGGCAGATCCATTCCCATATGGGCGCCGCCCGATGGTGAGTATGCGGGTATCGCGTTTGTGAATGGCGAAAAGGCCGTAGAAGCAGGTTTGAGAAATCGGCCGGTACGCGAGACGGCCAGGGACACGGTTCAGTGGTGGAAGACCTTGTCCGAGGAGCGCACGTCAAAGATGCGTGCCGGACTTGATCCGGAGAAAGAAGCAGAGGTTCTTGCGTTCTGGAAAGCACGGACCGCCTGATCGCAGTGCCATGATCCGTTCCGCGCGTCCCGTTAACGTTCACCGTGCGGCCGAACTCGGTAACGACCATAACAACGGTCTTATCCCAAACCGGGCCAAGCTCCTTTCGCAATTCGAGAAAGCCTTCATCCAGTGCCGAGCCAGGTTTGTGCCTGTATCTAACGTCCTTATGTGGATCGGCGCCATTTAACGGTCGAATAGTGACTTTCTGTTTCATAAGTATCTGATATATAATCATAAAAAGTCGTAGTAGAATTTCCTGAGTTTCTTGCATCCAATCTGACCACTGCAGGCATCTATATGGCAGGAAGCGGCAAATGCCGCCTGAATCAACTGTAGGAGTATGTAATGAACGAAGGAGTAATCGCGCTGATAATTCCGATGGTCTTTTTTGCGATGATCGCGATAATCACCTGGGGGTTTTTCCACTTTCGGCACCGTGGCAGGACAGAGTTGCAGACAACCATTCGTATGGCGCTGGACAAGGGGCAGGAACTGTCACCGGAGCTGATTGACAGAATCGCTGAGCCAAAACCAGGCAAACTGCACGACTTGAAACGCGGCTTGATCTGGATTGCGATAGCGCTCGGTTTTGTGGGGCTTGGTTTCACAATCCCCGACGATGAAGCGCAACCGATCATGCTTGGCATATCGGTATTTCCTGTCGCTGTTGGTCTTGCGTACATCCTGATATGGAAACTCAGCTCAGGTGACAAGTAATCGACGGCATTTGAGCTTGAACCGGGTTGAGTGACAACAGCACATATGACAACGAGCTTGTCGCACGTGTCGTCGCAAGTCAGGATGCGAGCGCGTTCGGTGAGCTGGTCCGTCGCCACCAGTCGCAGATTCGAAATTTTCTGCGCAGGCTTACGAGGCAGCCGGACCTTGCTGACGACCTGGCCCAGGATAGTTTCATCCATGCCTGGGAAAAGATGCATACCTATACCGGGCGTGGTTCGTTTGTCGGTTGGCTGTTGAAAGTTGCTTACACGACTTTCCTGCAGTCAAAAAGAAAATCAAACCGCTATGGCGAGATTTTGCAGCAAGTCGGAGAACAGCAGGAAACGAGCGCCAGGCCGGTATCGGAAGAAATTACTGACCTGGATCGATTTATGGCGGTATTGACGGAAGAGGAGCGAGCGGTGATGATTCTGTCGTACGCCTGTGGAATGTCGCACAGGGAAATCAGCGACACGGCGGACCTGCCCGTTGGAACGGTCAAGTCCATCATCTACAGAGGCAAAGAGAAAATCAGGGAACGATTTGAGATCAATGATCATCAACATGGCTGACAAATTGAAAGATGCTGAGGACCTGAAGCTGGAAGCACTGTTCGCGACCGAAGCGGTGCCGGACGACGGCTTCAGCGTGCGCATCGAAAAGAAGATCCGCCGGCGAATCCTGGTACAGCGATTCGCGATACCTGTTGCAATATTGCTTGGCGGCGCCGTTGCAGCCAAACCGGTGATCGCGTTGCTAACAGCAATGATGCAGCTTTTTGTTATCTCGCCCGAAGGTCTCAGCAACTATCTCGGTAACCTGACCAGCAGCAGCCTGCCGTCGCTCACCCTGATCTCGTTCGGAGCCATGATCGCGCTGGCACTCATCATGATCAGTCGCATGCTCGAGGATTAGACGCATCCCCTTTTTTTCTGCGTGTCGCTCATATACATTGCAGGAATGAATCTTCGTGAATCTGTTGAAGAATTGTTGCCGGACTGGGAGCGGTGGTATCCGAGCCTGTTTGATGCTGCCAGCGATCTCGGCCTGATCAGACCGGAGATTTGTGATCCGAATTCGCTGCTACTGACGCGGCGGCACGCGAAAGTACGACAGAAAGCGGAAGACGCACACCGCGAGCAATGGGGCGGCAACGCGCAAGAATAAGAAACAATTCAATCAGAGGGCATAGCCGGATCCGGCGCTTTCATCATGAAATTCGACACTGACATTATTCGTTCGGCGTTTCCTGCACTGGCGATCAAAGATAACGGCAAGCGCCGCATATACCTGGACAATCCTGCCGGCACGCAGGTGCCAGCGACTGTTGTTGAGCGCATGAGCGAATGCCTGATCGAAGCCAATGCGAATCTCGGCGGTTATTTTGTCACCTCGGAGAATGCCGACGTCATCATGCATGAGGCGCATGCTGCAATGGCGGACCTGCTCAATGCGCCGTCTGCCGACGATGTGATTTTCGGCCAGAACATGACCACGATGACGCTGCATGTCTCCCGTTCGATTGGCCGCACGTTCTCCCCGGGTGACGAAATAATTCTCTCGCGCATGGATCACGACGCGAACGTGACACCATGGGTCTTACTTGCCCGTGATCTTGATCTCAAAATCAAATGGCTGCCTTTCAACCTTGAGTCATTCGAGTTCGAACTGCAGCAGCTTGACGCACTGATTACTGACAGGACTCGACTGATTTGTACCAGTGGGGCTAGCAACCTCACCGGTACCATTCACGACATCAAGTCGATATGCGCGATGGCGAAAGCGGCAGGCGCTTGGACATACATCGATGCCGTGCAGTCGGTTCCGCACGTATCGACGGATGTGCAGGACCTGGACTGCGATTTTCTGGCATGTTCAGCGTACAAGTTCTTCGGCCCGCACCAGGGCATCCTGTATGGCCGACCCGAAATAATGAAACAACTGGAGCCATACAAAGTTCGGCCGGCACCCGATCAAATGCCGGGCTCGTATGAGACCGGAACACAAAGTCACGAAGGTGCTGCGGGTGTCTGGGCTACCGTCGAATATTTCGCCAACATTGGCAGGGAAATGGCGGGGGACTACTACGAGCGCAACCAGCATTTCGAGGGGCGGCGCCAGTACCTGCATGCGGCAATGGATTATTTATTTGATTACGAGGCCGAACTCGCTAGCCACCTGATTTCGGGTCTGCGGCAATTACCCGGCGTCAAAATTCAGGGCATCAGCGATCCGGCTGCAATGCAGCGGCGTGTACCAACGGTTTCATTCACGGTGGATGGTGACTCGCCCGACCGAATTGCGAGAGCGCTCGGGGCGGAAAATATTTTCGTCTGGAGTGGTCACAACTACGCACTCGAAGCGGCGAAGGCGCTCGGCATCCTGGACAGTGGTGGCGTGGTCAGGGTCGGCCCGGTGCACTACAACACCATCGACGAGCTGGACCAGGTTCTCACGTCGCTAGAGGTGATCCTGAGGCAACGCAACGCGGCCTGAGCCGTCGACTGCCGAAAATTTGTGCAACCACCGATTGTTGCATTGCACATATCCTCGTAAAACCAATGCATTGCCAACCTCGCCGCCGAATCAGCGGTGTTGGTCTATACTTTTGCGATACGGGCTTTTTCTTAAGCCCACGGGTGGGGAAATCAGGGGATACAATAATGAAGAAGAAACTGATAGTTATCGTGACCGCCGCATTGGTGGCCACGTTGGGAGCAGTAAACGCAACAGCGCAAGAAGGAGTGGTATTCATTCCGGTGGACATATTTGCGTGCAACTACAAAGAAGGAAAGGGATCGGCGGACCTCGATGCTGTGACTGCGACCTGGAACGCATACATGGATGACAGGGATGCCGATGACTATGCGGCCTGGACAATGACCAAGCATTACGCCAGTGCCGATCAGGACTTTGATGTTGCATGGCTTGGTGCGCACAAGAATGGCACATCCATGGGAGAAGGTGCCGATGACTGGTTGGCGAATGGCGGCGAAGTCGGCGCTGCATTCGGGGAGGTCTTGACCTGTGACATGAGCGGGAATTACGCATCACGCATGTTCAAAGCACCGCCGGATGGCAACATACCCGGAGATGGGGTTCTCGTTTTCTCGAATTGTTCGCTTAAAGAGGGCGCGAGATACGAAGACGTCGTGGCTGCAACCAATACGTGGGTAGACATACTGTCAGAGGCCGGATCCACAGCGGCCATGTATCACTGGTACCCGGTATTCGGAACGGGTGAAGACGACATAGGCTGGAAGGTGATAACGGCGTATTCCAGTCATACGGAGTTTGGCAAGAACTACGATCGCATGGGTAACGGCGGCCTGTATCTGAAAAGCCAGGAGCTGTTTGGAAACCTGGCGGAATGCGATATAGCAAGAGTTTATAACGTCAAAAACGTCCGCACGGCGAACATCCGCGACTGATTAAAAAGGGGTAAACTACGAAGGCGGCAAGTTCATCTTGCCGCCTTCGTCATTTGTGGCAGGTCATGAGGACAGGTGAATGCAAAGCAGGAATCGCGACATACGATTTGCGCAATCGAAACTCAAAATGGCGGCAGTACTTACGGCACTGACGTTAATGACGGGTTGTGCAACAACGACGAACGTGCAGCGAATCGACCAGCTTGAAACCGTTCGCGAGAACCCACGCATCGTTTTAATGCCGCCGGACATTCGCTATTACCTTATCACCGCAAGCGGAATTCCGGAGCCACATGCGGAGTGGACCGCAGCAGCGGAAGAGAACTTCGCGATCGCTATCAAGGAGTACGCAGATTCCATTGGTACCGACCTGAAGATGATCGACGAGTCGAACATGAGCCCCCTCGAAAACCGCTATGAGGAGTTGCACGCGGCAGTTGGCATGACGGTGATCGCGAATCATTTTGGCATGTTCAAGCTGCCGGGCAAGAAAGGTCAGTTCGATTGGTCACTCGGGCCGGATATCAGTGCGATCGGGGAAGAGCATGATGCCGACTACGCTTTGTTCGTCTATTACCGTGATCGCCAGGCCTCGGGTGGCAGGGTTGCGTTTGCGATTCTTGCAGCGGCGGCTGGCGTTTCCTCTGACACCGGGTCGGAAAGCGGTTTCGCGTCGCTGGTGGATCTTCGAACAGGCGATATCGTCTGGTTCAACATCGTGACGGCAGGCAGTGGCGAGCTTCGTGAGAAAGACGGTGCGGCCGCGGCCGTGGCGAAGTTGTTCAAAGACATACCGACAAATCAGCAGCAGTGATTCGCCCCCACTTCATACTGACGCTCCTGATCGCGCTGTCATCGACAGCGTATGCGGAGCTGGAAAAGATCGAACACAAGATCCCGCCTGGCTACGAACCTTCGGAGGCACAGGACGAGCAGGGCCTGTGGATGGAGCTTGAGGAATACGAGATCAAGCTCAACAAGTCCGCATTACTCGTACGGGATCCCGAGCTTAATAACTACATCAAGGGAATCGTCTGTCGGGTGGCCGGCGATTACTGCAACGATTTTCGTGTCTATTTGATTCGCAATCCCGGCTTCAACGCTTCGATGACGGCGACTGGAATGATACAGATCTGGACCGGCCTGCTGGTGCGCTCTTCGTCCAGCGATGAGATTGCAGCGGTCGTTGGACACGAAATCGCACACTACACGCGGATGCATACCCTGGAACGATTCAGAAGACTGAAAAGCAGTTCAACCGCGGGCGGCCTGATCGATATTGGCATTAGTATATTCACCGGCGTCTCCACTCCACTCGCCCAGTCAATGGCGGCAATGAACGCACTCGCCTTCAGCCGCGACCAGGAGCAGGAAGCCGATTTGCTTGGCGCTCAGTTGCTACACGAATCAAGCATGGATCCACATGCTGCGTATCGGGTTTGGCAAAATATTATTGCGGAAGAGGAAGCGGCGGCGGTCAAGAGGCGCAGTCCTGGCATCTTTTCTCAAACGCATCCAGACGAACAAAGCCGTGTTGACGTAACCCGCGACTGGGTGACCGCGAACTACGGCCCGCCCGATGTGGAACCTTCAACGGATGAGGCGCTCCTCACGATAATGAACAATCATTATTATTTCCTGATGGAAGACCAGATCGATACCAATCGTTTTGGCCGAACCAAGGAACTGCTTGAGCGTCATTCAGAGATGGGCGTGGAGCCCGGCACGATCTACTATTTCTACGGCGAAATGTTCAGGCAAAGAGGTGCCGAGGGTGACCGGCAGATGGCGATGTCCGCCTACCGGCATTCCATAGAAACAGGCAACGCGCCGGCCGATGCGTACCGCAATCTTGGCTACCTGCACCTGAAAGAAAAAGACATGGATGCCGCGATAGAAAACTTCACAATTTTCCTGGAACAAGAGCCCGAGGCGACGGATCGGGCGATGATCGAATTCTACATAAATGAAGGATGAGTCCAAATGAGACTGGCTAAATACGGATTGATACTGGTGCTCGCATCGCTTAGCGGGTGCGTCACGGGATATACAGTGGTTGAACCGGGCGTACACTCCTTTGGATCAATGCGAGTAACCGCAGACGAAAACTGGAACAAGGCACCGAGTGGCTTTACACTCGCTGCCAGAAGCCAGTCCCGGACGTGGACGCAGGACGGATTGCTGCTTGATCGCCTGATCATTATTCCCAGGGTCCCGGACGGTGAGTCGATTATCAAGAGCCGCGACAAGTCAGCAGCATTGCCGGTGTTTCGTGCCGACATGTTGCCGAACGAAGTTGAGGAACTGTTGGAATCTTCTATCGTGAAACTTTATGGGGAAGGGCAGTCCGCCGTGAGCACATCCAACCTGCGACCGCAGGGGTTCGGAAAACACGGTGGGTTCATGTTCGACATCACAGCGGCAGTCACGGAAAGCCCGGACTATCGTGGTTCAGTTGGCGCCTTTATTGTTGATGACGAACTGTACATGGTCATGTTCCTGGCAGCAGACCCTTATTACTACGACAAGCACGCGGCGCGGGCCGACGCGATAATCAAAAGCGCGACATTAAGCACCAGGACAATCGGTTTTCAGTAACCGGTAGACCGGGAACATCATGAATTCCAGCGCAGCAACCGAACGACCACTTGAAACCTACCAGGTTGTCGGCCGCATTCTCGGCCCCGCGATATTCGTAATCATGCTGGCCACAGATCAGTGGCAGGATGTCATGCCGGCGGTCGCATGGCGCACCGCCGCGGTCGCCCTCTGGATGGCGGTGTGGTGGGCAACAGAGGCAATACCAGTTGCTGCAACGGCGTTTCTGCCTCTTATAATTTTCGAGCCAACCGGCATAAGCTCGCTTAGAGATGCGGCCGCTCCCTACGCCAACCCGATCATTTACCTGTTCCTCGGCGGCTTCCTGCTCGCCATTGCAGTCGAGCGCTGGAACCTGCATCGACGAATATCCCTGGCGATTCTTGACCGCACCGGAACCGACGGCCGACGCCTGGTGGGCGGCTTCATGCTGGTGTGCGCAATGTTAAGCATGTGGATGACCAATACGTCGACCACGATGATGCTGTTGCCGATCGTGTTGTCTGTGATTGCCGTGATACGCGACAACGTGTCCGGCGTATCAGAGACGAGTCAAAACAACTTTCAGATTGCGATGCTGCTGGGGCTTGCATACGCGGCGAGCATCGGCGGCCTTGCAACGATGATCGGCACGCCGCCAAATGCGTTATTGATCGGGTTCCTGGCGGATACCTACGGAATCGAAATCAGCTTCGCGCGCTGGATGATGGTTGGCATACCCGTCAGCGTGATGATGTTGCCCATAGCCTGGTTATTACTGACGCGAACGCTGTTTCATTTTGACATCCCGGAGACGGAAGCAGCTAACGAGCATCTGCACAAGCTGCGGCAGGAAATGGGTGTGATGACGACGCCGGAGCGCCGCGTTGCGCTGGTATTTGCAATCGTCATTTTTTGCTGGATGCTTCGGCGACCACTGACCGAGTGGCTGGGCCTTAGCGGAATCTCGGATGCCGGCATAGTAATGACGGCAGCCCTGTTGCTGTTTCTGATTCCCAGTGGCGACCCGTCACAACGACAGTTATTGAGTTGGGAGAACGCGAGCAGAATCCCCTGGGGTGTGCTGATTCTGTTTGGCGGTGGTTTGAGTCTTGCTGCGGCCGTCTCGAACAGCGGGCTCGCGCTATGGCTCGGTGAAACTCTTGCGCCACTCAACGCGTTGGGAATCGCTGTGTTGGTGGTTGCGGCTGTCACGCTGGTTATTTTCCTGACAGAACTGACCAGCAATCTCGCGACCACTGCAACGTTGTTACCGGTGATGGGTGCGATAGCACTACAAGTGGATGTACCGCCGATCCTGTTAACAGTACCCATAACCATCGCTGCCAGTTGCGCATTCATGTTGCCGGTTGCGACGCCACCAAACGCGATCGTTTTTTCGACCGGTGCGATCACGATTCCACAAATGGTGAGAGCGGGCATCGCATTAAACCTGATCGGCATCGTCATCGTGACCCTGGTGTCACTGATACTGGCGCCGACACTATTGCAGTGAGATGAAGTTACCCGAATCGTTTTACCTCCGCAGCGACATCATTCAGGTCAGCCGGGACCTACTCGGAAAAGTGCTCGCAACCAAAATCCACGGATGCATCACCAAGGCGGTCATCACGGAAACCGAGGCCTACGCGGGCGAGACCGACAAAGCGAGCCATGCATACGGCGGAAGGCGAACCAAACGCACGGCGCCCATCTACCAAAGCGGCGGTAGGGCCTATATCTATCTTTGTTACGGTATCCATCACATGTTCAATGTTGTATCGAGCGTTGCGGGCGAGCCGCACGCGATCCTGGTGCGGGCCGGGCAGCCACTGGAGGGCGAGTCGGAGATGCTCCGCCGCCGGGAAAAACAGAAGACCGACAAAACCTTGCTGGCAGGCCCCGGCTCGTTGGGCAAGGCGCTCGGCATAACGACATCGCTCACTGGAGCTGACCTGTCGGGCAGCGTAATTTGGATTGAGGATCAGGGAGTTACGGTGAACGACAAGATGATTACCGTTGGCCCGAGAGTGGGAATCGACTATGCAGAAGAGGACGCAAAACGACCATACCGCTTCATTTTGCAGCTATAAACACCTGTTCCCGCTGATAACATGCGAGTACAATCGCTCGCCTGACAAAACAACGCGCCCGTAGCTCAGCTGGATAGAGTACCTGGCTTCGAACCAGGTGGTCGGGAGTTCGAATCTCTCCGGGCGTGCCATTTAATCAACAAGTTAGCGGCTCGCCCTGGGCCGCTGATTTTTCGTGTAGGCACTATGTAGGCGGCAAATACCCCAAATTTCTGCCCTCACTCGTCCGGGTCCTACACGTTGCCTACATGTACCGGTTGAGGTGTTTTGCGCAACAAAATTCCAGCCATTCTAAGCTTCGAATTCGAGAGCCAATGTCCGCTTTACACCCTGAAGCAGACATTG
>PVMK01174798.1_pt1 | contig 48296 bp, 44 predicted proteins | sample 1853481 | NCBI WGS metagenome assembly PVMK01 (sample SAMN08533507, study PRJNA380276) | Marine sediment metagenome, whole genome shotgun sequencing project.
TTATTAACGAGCGATCCCCGAACACGAAAGTTGCCATTATGACGGGGACCTTTTTGAATGAAGCCATGAAGGAGCAGATTAAGGACTTCGCTTACGCGTTCATCGAAAAACCCTTCGGTCTTTCAGATATTGGGGAGGTGGCAGAAAGGGCGGCAGTTGCCCTGAACTAGCAAGAGCCGATTCCTGATGACACTTTCGCCAAGACTGCTATTGAAGATAACATCTAAGTTGCTTCACTCTAATAGGTAGCGCCGACTTGCGGGTAACTGCTATCAATCGAAGGTTGCGAATGATTCCTGAAAGTCTAAGGTGTACGGTGTATATGTTGAATTGGGTTTAACCTGTCAAAATCATAGATGATGGCAAGAAATGTGGACTTTCTTGAAAGGCCCTTTCCTATCAAATATTGTAATTTGAAAATTCTTACACTTTATAAATATGATACCACCTATTGACTGATATCTATAATTCTAATCTCTAACATTTTATGGGATGGACGTTCCATGCGACGATTATTCCTTAAAGCAGGTATCATCTCAGCAGCAATTCTTGTTTCCCTACCGGCCTTTGCACAGGACTACGATGGCGATCCGGCCAAATCACCTTCGACAAGGCAGAATAATCGCCCTACCTTGATCACGGCTACCCCGATCGCGCCTACACATAGCCGATCTGGTATACTCCCTAAGAGTGAAATAAAGGAGAAATGAAGTTATGGAGAAAACAAGGATGAAGAGGCGTGCCGGGAGGATTCCCGTGTTTTTTGTCTTGGGAATTGTATCCTTGTTATTGGTCATGGCATTTGCAGGATCTGCGTTCGGTGCCGAGGGCGGCAGCAGTTATTACCTTTTGGGTCAAAGAGGGCAGGGTGCAGGAATTTTACCCCCGGTGGAAGGCGTATTTTTTGCGCTCCCTGTTTATTACTACAGCGGCGAAGCTTCAGGTTCAAAAAATCTGCCCATTGGCGGTGCCTTATCCCTGGGGCTTGATGCCAATGTTTTACTCACGCTCCCGACAGTAATCTGGGTGACTGCCGACGACGTGTTCGGGGGGGACCTTGCTTTCTCAGGAACCTTCGTCTACGGCAATGCGGATTTGAGTGCCACCGCCACACTTTCAATTCCCCCTATCCCCCCTGGGTCGGTCGCGCTCTCTGATGACCGGTGGACCGTAGGTGATCCTTCGTTTAGTGCACTTGTCGGCTGGCATGGAGAGAATCACCATTACGTCTTTGCTGCTAGTGTCAATGTGCCTGTCGGCAGCTATGATGCCGGAAGGCTTTCCAATGTCGCCCTGAACCGGTGGGCTGGTGACATCAGTGTTGCAGGTACCTGGATGTTTACGGAGAAAAGCGTAGAACTGTCTGGCGCCACCGGCTTTACCTTCAATGGTGAGAATGACGATACAAATTACGAGACCGGCACCGAGTTTCACCTCGAGGCATCGGTTTTTTATCATTTTTCACCGGCATTCTCTGCCGGGTTGAATGGCTACCACTACGAGCAAATTTCCGGCGATAGCGGTACGGGTGCAACGCTCGGTGATTTCAAGGGGAGGGTCACCGCCCTGGGACCCGGTCTGTCGGGAACATTCCAGGTCGGTCCGGCACCTGTCGCAGTGAGCCTTCGTTATTTTCACGAGTTCGGCGTAAAGAACCGCCTCGAAGGCCACACCGGCTGGCTGACAGTTTCCATCCCGCTATGGGTTCCCGGGGCAGAATAACTAAAATTAACGGGTTTGATATTCCTCATTGTAAAGCAGTGACTAATTTAGCTGAATTTAATTAACGTGAAGGAGATACTCATTATGAAACGAACAACACAGGCAATACTCGCCCTGGCCATAGCCGCTTTCGCCCTGCCAGCCTTCGCGCAGGACTACGACGGCGATCCTGCCAAAATCACCTTCGGCAAGCCGGAATACTCGCCCTACCTCGATCATGGCTACCCGGACCGCGTCTATTTCGGCGACACGCATCTGCATACCTCTTATTCCACGGATGCGGGGATGTTCGGCACCCGTCTGGGGCCGGAGGAGGCGTATCGGTTCGCGCTCGGCGAGGAGGTCATCTCGAACGAGGGAGTCCGCGCACGGCTGCTTCGCCCGCTGGATTTCCTGGTGGTGGCCGATCATGCCGAGAACCTCGGCCTCGCGCCCATGATCGCCGAGTCCAACCCGGAGCTGTTGAAGACCGCGTTCGGCCGCAAGGTGCACGACCTCGTCAAGAGCGGTGATGGCGGAGGGGCTTACGAGGAGTGGATCAAAGCCATGCAAACCCGGCAGGACCCCTTAAAAGGCAGTGAGGCCATTACCCGCACGATGTGGGAGCGGATCACCGCCGCCGCCGAGAAATACAACCAGCCCGGCAAATTCACCGCCCTCATCGGCTTCGAGTGGACCTCCAGCCCGGACGGCAACAACCTGCATCGCAACGTCATTTTCCGCGACGACAAGGCCGAGGCCGACCAGATCCTGCCGATTTCGCAATACGACACGACTGATCCCGAGGAGTTATGGCAGTGGATGAGCGATGTTGAGAAGAAAATCGGCGGTCGCCTGCTTGCCATTCCGCACAACGGCAACCTCTCCAGCGGGCTGATGTTCGACGACGTCACGCTCACCACCCAAAAGCCTCTTGATCGCGACTATGCAGAGCGCCGCATGCGCTGGGAGCCGCTCTACGAAGTCACACAGATGAAGAGCGACGGCGAGGCCCACCCTGCGCTGTCTCCCAACGACGAGTTTGCGGACTTCGAGACCTGGGACAAGGGCGGCTTTGGAGTCACGGTACACACCGCCGCCATGCTGCCAAGCGAATATGCTCGCGAGGCCCTCAAGCGCGGTCTGGCGTATGAGCAGAAACTCGGGGTAAACCCGTTCAAGTTCGGCATGATCGGTTCGACTGACTCCCACACCGGCCTGGCAACCACCACGGAAGATAACTTCTTCGGCAAGATCACGGGTCTTGAGCCCACCGGGAAGCCTGATCGTTACGAAGAGGTTATCACCGGCCGATTCGCGACGGACCCGAAGCAAAAGAACTTTGCCTGGGCGTCCAGTGCCTCCGGCCTCGCCGCAGTCTGGGCCACGGACAACACCCGCGAAGCGCTGTGGGATGCCTTGACCCGCAAGGAGGTCTATGCCACCACCGGCACGCGGCTGCTAGTGCGCGTCTTCGCCGGCTATGACTTCGTGGCTGATGATGTGCAGCGGCACGACTTTGCCAAGTATGGTTATCAAAAGGGCGTGCCGATGGGCGGCGAACTTTCCAACGCACCCGCGGGCAAGGTTCCGTCACTGCTGGTCCGCTCCCTGCGTGACGCTGATGGCGCCAATCTTGACCGCATCCAGGTCGTCAAGGGTTGGATGGATACGAAGGCGAGTTGAAAGAAAAGGTTTACGATGTCGCATGGTCGGGTGACCGCAAGATGGGCGCCGACGGCAAGCTGCAGCCTGTGGGCAACACCGTGGACGTGGCGGATGCCAGCTACAAAAACACCATCGGCGTCCCGATGCTGCTGGCCTATTGGAAGGACCCGGCCTTCGACGCGAAGGAACGCGCCTTCTACTATGTCCGCGTGATCGAGATTCCCACGCCGCGCTGGACGACCTACGACGCGAAGATTTTTGGTGTGAAAATACCTGAAGGTGCCCCCACCGCCATCCAGGACCGCGCCTACACAAGCCCGATTTGGTACACACCGTAAATAATAAATAAAAGGCAGGGTATTAATTTATTCTGCTTTTTTTTAAACAAATCCAGATGACTGCTGATATGTCTGACAGTGTCAAGTAGGAAAAACTATTCCATTGCCCCCTGTTTTATTGGGGGTTTTTCATTTCATATGCAGGGCATTAGCGACTTACGATATCTGCTATACATCGAAAGTCGTGAATCATTCCTGAAGTATCAAGATTGCCAGTGGATATATTGAGTCATATTTTGTATTACAAAACTCAAGATGTTGGCAAGAAATCTTGATATATTAACCCCCTCCTTAATAGCAACCATTCCTAACTATTTGTTTTGGTTGACTCTCTATTTCTTTTCATTTAATAATCAATTTTATACATAATAAATTTATTTTAAAACAGTAACGGAAAGCTACAGGTCTTATTTGAGATAACTGGGCTGTCATTAATGCTGTGGCCGAGTTGTCCTATAAAGGATGGCTCGGTTTTTTTATTGAATGATGAAGGAGGGGAAGATGAAAAGATGGGCATCGAAAAAATTGCCGCGATCCATGGCTCGCCCTGGAAATACGATACGTACGTCCCTGTTTTCTTTGCCGGCAATAGGGTTCAGGCTCAGACAATAAGCAGACCGGTTGGCCCCCACGACATAGCCGCGACGATCGCAGTGTATCTTGAAATCAAACCCCCATCAGGATCGGTGGGAGTTCCGCTTGTTGAGGTGTTGAAAGAGTAATCACTCACAAAAGGAGGTGCATCTATGAATGAAATAAGGAAAAAAATGTATTCCGGATGGGGTATGGCCGTTACAGGCCTTTCGGTTGGTTCATTACTGGCCACAGCCATCGCTCCCACTATCTGTGATGCCGCTGAACCACAGGAGTGGAAAGGAAAGATTGCCAAGTCGTATGAGGACTCTGAAGAATACTGGGTGCCTGAAGTCAGGCCACCGGAAGGAGCCCCCAACGTGCTGATACTTCTTCTCGATGATGTGGGATTTGCCCAGCTCGGGCAATCATTCGGAGGATTGATCGAGACGCCAAACATCGACAAGCTGGCTGCAAACGGATTGCGTTTCAACAACTTCCACACGACAGCACTGAGTTCGCCGTCCCGCGCCACCCTGATGGCTGGACGCTACCCGCATTCCATCGGACTGGGCAGTCATGCCCTCACCGCGATGGGTTTCCCCGGCTATAATGCGATCGTGCCGGAAACCGCAAAATCCGTGGCCAATTACCTGCAGGAAGCGGGTTACGTGAATTACGCACTCGGAAAGTGGGACCACACGCCACTCTACGAAGTGTCTCAATTGGGGCCATTCAATCGCTGGCCGAGTGGCGAAGGTTTTGACCACGGCTACAACTTCATGGCCGCGGACGTACACCAGTTTATTCCGGTCATGTGGAATGATCATACGCCGGAAGAATACAGAAAGACATACCACCTTGATAAAGACTTGGCTGACCGTGCTATTGAGTGGATAACCGGTCACAAGTCGATCAAGGAAGATCTGCCTTTTATGATGTTGTGGGCCTCGGGCTCCATGCACTCGCCCCACCAGGCGCCGGCCGAGTACCGGTCCAAGTACCTCGGCAAGTTCGACATGGGCTGGGACAAGGCGCGTGAAATGATTTTGGCGAAACAGATAGAACTTGGCGTTGTACCGCCGAACACGAAGCTCACAGAGCGCATTCCGGAGATTCCCGCTTGGGATTCCCTTGATGACGAGCACAAGATGATGTACGCGCGTCAGATGGAGGTCTTCGCCGCCCAGATGGAGCACGTCGATTTCCAGATGGGTCGTATCATCGACACGCTAGAGCGGATCGGCGAATTGGACAATACGCTGATCTTCGTCACGGCCGATAACGGTGCGAGCGGTGAGGGCGGTCTGGCGGGTACGTTTAATGAAACCTACGTTTTGAATGGGATGCAAACGCCCTTTGAAGCGAACATACGGAACTATGCTCTCTGGGGTGATGCCACGACCTATCCGCATTATCATGCCGGTTGGGCTATGGCCGGGAACACGCCGTTCCGCTACTTCAAGCAGAGTGAGCATCGCGGTGGCCAGACAGATGCGCTGGTTGTCCACTGGCCGAATGGCATCAAAGCCAAAGGCGAGATCCGCAGCCAGTACCATCATATCTCCGACATAGCGCCGACGATTCTTGAGGCTGCCAAGCTAGAAGTGCCAAAAGAGTATCACGGGATCAAGCAACAGCCGATGGATGGAACGTCGATGATGTACTCCTTCAACGAAGCCGATGCGCCCAACGTAAAGAAACGTCAGTACTACGAGATGTTCGGTAACCGCGCGATCTGGGTCGACGGATGGAAGGCCGTGACACTCCATGGCAAACGGATGCCCTGGGTCGTCGGTGGTACCTGGCCATTCGAGGAGGATGAGTGGGAACTCTATCACGTGGCCGAGGATTTCTCTGAGAGTACAAACCTGGCCAAAAAGTATCCCGAGAAACTCGAGGAGTTGATCAAGATCTTTGACGAGGAGGCGTGGAAGTACAACGTGTATCCACTGTACGACGATATGATCAAGCGTCTGGCCGGAACGCAGGACATCCTCTTCGGCGATAAGAAGAAGTTCGTCTATTTCGCGCCGGGAGCAGTGCGCATTGCCGAGAAGGCCTCTGCCCCTGTGAAGAATCGCTCACACACCATTGAGACCACCATCGACCTGAAAGGTCATGAGGAGGGAGTCATCGTCTGCGTTGGCGGTATGACGGGCGGTTTCACCATGTTCATCAAGGGCGGCAAGCTGTACTACGACTACAACTTCCTCGACGGCGTCTACTACACCATGGTGTCTCCGCCGCTGCCTGAGGGCAAGACCGACCTGAAGTTCAACTTCATCAAGACCAAGGAATTTGGTGGAACGGGCGAACTCTACGTCAATGGGAAGAAGGTTGATGAGCAGTATATGCCGCAGATGCATATCAGCACCTACTCGCTGGCCGAGACCTTCGATGTCGGCCGCGATACGGGTACGCAGGTGTCGAAGATCTACGTCGGCGATCCGTTCGCGTTCAACGGTGAAATCGACAGGGTAGTTATTACTTTGACTGATTAATAAATCTCTAACACAGGGGCAATTTCAGTTGAAACTGGAGTTGCCCCTGTTACTTCTGGTGTATGAGTCCATGAAATTTTTAATTGCCGTGCCGATCTTTTTCTTTCTCCTGATTTCCCCGGCCATCGGTGGTGAGACTCTTCCGGATCCTGCGATACAGGAAAAATTTATCGGCCGTTGGGTCCGTCCGGATGGTGGTTATGTTATTCATGTTCGGGAAGTCAAACCGGATGGCTCTGTTGATGCCAATTATTTCAATCCGAATGAAATACATGTCTCGGAGGCCAATGTCTCGGTCAGGAAGGGGTTTGATAAACTCTTTATAAAACTGGATGACAAGGGTTATCCAGGATCGACCTATACCCTTTACTACTATGCCGAAAAAGATCAGCTGGCCGGTTTTTACCACCAGGCAGCGGTCAATGAGACCTTTGAGGTGCTTTTTATAAGGAAGAAATGACGATAGAGACAAAACCCGACAATCAGCCGCACGGCATACATATCGTGGCCAAGCCCATCGGACCGCGCTGCAATTTGAATTGCGACTACTGTTTTTACCTTGAGAAGCAGGCCCTTTTCCCCAAGGGAGAAGATTATGCGATGTCCGATGAAGTTCTGCAGGCCTATATTACCAAGTATATTACCATGCAGCCCACGCCTGTTGTCGAGTTCGTCTGGCAGGGCGGAGAGCCTACGCTTTTGGGTTTGGATTTTTATAAACGTGTAGTTGAGCTGCAGAGAGCTTTTGTTGGTCAAAAAGAAATAACCAACTCATTACAGACAAACGGCACCGTGCTTGATGATGAGTGGTGTGAATTTCTGAAGGAAAATAATTTCCTGGTGGGCATAAGCCTTGATGGATCAAAAGAGATCCATGACCGCTATCGCCGCGATGCGGGTGGCAATGGTTCCTTCGACAAGGTGATGCAGGGACTGAAGCTGTTGCAGAAGCACGGAATCGACTACAACGTCATGGCCACCGTTGCCAGGGACACAGCCTATAAACCGCTTGAGGTCTACCGTTTCTTCAAGGAACAGGGTGTGGAGTTTATCCAGTTCGCACCGGTTGTCGAAAGAGTCGCAGGAGAAGATGAACAGCAATTGGGTCTCAAATTGGCAGGGCCTTCATCATTGGCAAGAGAAGAAAATGCTGCTGTAACGGAATGGAGTGTTGAGCCGGAGGCCTACGGTGATTTCCTGATTGCAATCTTTGATGAATGGGTTCGAAACGATGTCGGTACAACAAACGTCATAAATTTTGAATGGGCCTTGAATGCCTGGATCGGCACCCCCTCACCTGTCTGCCAACATGCACAGAGTTGCGGTAAATCAATCATGATGGAACATAACGGTGATCTGTACTCCTGCGATCACTCCATGTATCCCGAATATAAACTCGGTAATATTGTCACCGACAACCCGGTTACATTAGCAGAAAAATCGGTTGGGCAAGGTTTTGGCGTCAAGGACGCCAACCTCCCCGGTAGTTGCCATGAATGCCAGGTATTGAAAGCCTGCTGGGGCGGCTGTCCGAAACACCGGTTTACTAAAACCTATAACGATGAACCGGATCGCTACTATCTTTGTGAAGGATATAAAAAATACTTTCTCTATATACGAAAATATCTTCACGCAATAACCCAGCTGTTAGAAAACAGCCTGCCTGCCTCCCATATCATGGAGGCATGTAAGGGGCCTTTGGTTATTAATGTCGAGAGCAAGCAATAATATAGAGAATTGAGATTTACACACCACGCTGGTCAGCATATGACGCTGTGCGATACAACGTAGAAATGCACGATGATGTTCTGATGTTTACACGGGAACGGGCTTATACATCGCCGATCTGGTACACGCCTTAGAAATATCTTCGTCACAAAAATCAATAGAGGCAAGGGCCGAAATGCTCCTGCCTTTTTATTTCAAAAGTTGTGGTTGCTGCTATCCATTGAAAGTCGTGAATGATTCCTAAAGTATCAAGATGTACGCTGGATATATAGGCCTCTCCATCTGGAGGGGCTTTTTTTATGTGTTTTGAGTGTGGGGAATGGTGTGGGGAAAGAAGAAATAACACTAAAAAAGGGATTGCAGAATCTCCGCAATCCCTTGGTGTTTATGGGGTGAGCGATGGGACTTGAACCCACGACCTCCGAGGCCACAACCCGGTGCTACCACCAGCTGAGCTACGCTCACCATATAGCAAGGCATCTCTTATAATAAATGGGCCTTATTTTAGCAAGACCAAAGTAGTTTTAGGAAACGCCCTTTATAAAAAATTGTATTATAAAAAAGTACTCGTTACTAGGTTTTGGTTGAAAAAATAAACCCAAAACCAAGAGACCAGAACCCGTTTTATTAGAATTCTTTACCGCAATGCTGACATTTCTTTGACTGGGCCTTGATTATTTCAGAGCAGTCAGGACATTCTTTTTTATAATTTTTCTTCAGTAACTGAATGATGTCCAGATTTATCTTGTGTGCCAGAACCTCATTTCTGAAAGTATGGTTACGGATGGGGTCGACGCAGGATAGGTCATTAAGCTCTACCAGAAGGTCTGAAGCCCGCTCACGGTTCTTCCGGTCTGCCGCCTCATCCAGGATCAGCAAAAGGACTGGCGCCAGGTTTTTTTCAGCCACGCAGGTATCGAGTTGAGCCACGGCTCCTTTCTCCTTGGCATAACGTTCATCCTGCAGCTTGATACTTTCCGGGTCAATAATACAACCCTTCATGGCATCCTTACTGCCGACCATCATCGGCGTACCTTCCGTGTTTCCAGGCAGCAACATGTATCTATAGGAGGCATGGTGGCCGAATTGCAGTTCTATATGTTCCCAGCCGTTTACAAATAGTGAGCATTCATCATTGAGACAGATAAAATAGGCCTCAGTCCCCCAGCCCAGTCCGTCACCAACATGGACAGGAGGTACACTGCAGCAGTCAAGCTTTTCTTTGCAGTGAGGGCAGAAATGGACTTCATCAAGGTATTTTTTACAGGAATCGAACATGGTTATTCTCCAAAGGAAGTACGTCAGTGAAGTTTTTACAAAACTACTTTGGCGTAGTAAGGGTTTGTTCTGCTCCAACCTGAGGCAAAGGCTGAGACACCTGTCATGTATAAGATTTGCCGCCAAAAATAATGAGTATGGGAATCAGGAGCAAAGTAAAAATAATTAGAACAACTATAGGATGTTCGTTTTTCTTCTTTTCATGGTTTTTTCCCATAGGTGTAGAGTAAGCATGATAGAAGAAAAGTCAATGAGACGCCAGATACGGCCCATTTTTTGCGTTTATACCCCTCAGGTAAGCGATAGACTCCGAGGAGGTACTGGAAAGAGTGCCCTGAAAGGGTGCTTACCTGAATCAGAGTCATATCTGCAGGATTATAAGTTAAAGAATTGAGCTTCTTGAAAGGTTTATGAGCGGATAATCTTGCCAAGGGTCTCGTCAACGGCCAGTGACTGTTTCATCCTTGCTTTCAGAAAATCATCGGTCAGATATTGGCGATTTTCATCGATGATGGCACAGAGCGCGTTAATTTTCCCTTCATTGGCCATATCCATCAGTTTGATCAGGTTTTCCGCAAAACTTTTGACAATCTTACGGCCGTCACCTGTGGTGGCCATTATTTCCGCATAGGTCCTTGGATTCTGGGTGTGAACCCGTGCCATGGCCAGGATGCCATATAACGAGGTGAGGGTAGAGTGGGTGCCGATTTCATCCTGAGGGATCTGGTTGTCTTTCAGGGTCATGGCAAGGGCCACGGAAACGGTAGTGGGCAGCTTCTGGCCAACACCCATGAGAAGATCATGCTGGGACGGGCTGTCCTGGTTTATCAGCGCACCGTGCTTGTAAAGAAATCCCTCGAATTCGCTGCAGAGTAGCCCGCTTCTTTTTGTCCGCACAACGGTGGCATTTTTGTCCTTCATGGTTTTGGCCTGGGGCCCCCACAGATTATGGACCAGCATTACCTCAACGCCTGGACGGGTATTTTCAAGAGCAGCATCCAGAGCATTTTCTGCAACTCCTGCCAGAATGATCAGTGCCTGTCCGTCTTTGAGAAGCTGACCGTACTGTTTTACAGCAGCAGTTGTTGAGCTTATCGGCACACAAATAACCACTACATCAACCTGGGGGATCATCTCCTCAGGTTTTAAATCACTGGTGCGGCCTGTAAGCAGTGAACGGTATCCTTCACTTTCCAAACGTTTGGCAAACCATTTGCTCATATCTCCCGTGCCTATAAAGCCGAAGGAGGATATATGCTTGGTACGCATATCGACTCGTGGAAAACTGCCCAGAACCTGGAAAGAACCAGGTTCCTGGATAATGTGTTCGCTGATGGATTTGACAGCATCAGCAAGGTTCGAGTCTTTTATATGACCTTCCGCCTCAATATAGACCTGCAGCTTCTGGGTTTTGATGTCACTTTCTGTGCGCATGTCAATAATGTTGATACCACGGTGGGTAAATTCTCCCAGAATATCGACAAGGAGTCCGACCCGGTCATTAAGGGGCAGGGTCAGCAGGGCAGTGGCATCATAACCGGTAGGTTCAGAAGCCGTAGAACTGATGACGGCAAACCTGGTCTGGTTGTGGGGTGCCATTTCCCTTTCCCTGATCACCAGACCGTTTGCTAATAAAAATTCTTCTGTAGCGACAAAACCCTGTTCTGGCTTTTGCTGCTCCCTGGCATCATTTATAGCCTGCTGCAGATCTGTTACCGTCAACTGCGGCAGCAGGGGATAATTGTTTGTTATATACTCTTCACATTGCCTGAAGCTGTTGCTTTTACCAATGAGCATGGAAAGCTGGTGCGAGTCATCAATGGCTCCGAGTGAGAGATGGATAGGAAGGACCACATTGTCTATCCAGTGCGCAGTGCTGAGTTTTTCCATAATGCGGAAATACTCGATACTCTCACCCTCCCTGGTATTGTATACAGGGATCACGGCAAGGTCCGCTTCCTTTTCAGTAAACGCCTTTATGACTGACGGCGTGTTCGGGTAAATCTGTATTTCGGCGTCAGGATCAAATTGTTTGGCTGCCTGCCATGAGGATGATCCCTCAGGACCCAATGTAGCTATGGATATCATGGATATGTCCTTTAATTGCTTTGATTCACAGGTGTTTCCTGCCAGTTTTTCTTACACATATTCGCATAAAATATTTATACTTACCTGTTTTATAGTTGTTCGTATAAAGTATTTTATACTTAATAACCTTTATAGTTATTCGTACAAAATATTTATACTTACTATATAACCTTGACGGTATTCAATTCAAATTACGTGTCATTACAGAGAAATGTATATATTTTGCCGATAATAGCATGGATGAATTTCAAAAAAAAGGATCTGTAGCAGAGTATCTTCACGCCCTTAAATCCTCTCCCCGTTTAGGCCGGCAGGTCGTGCACCATGAAGAACTGGATGAAAAGGCTGCACGTTTTGGGAAGAACAGGATTGAATGGCCCGGAGCCCTGCAAGATGCGCTGAAACAGATGGGGATAGAAACGCTTTACCAGCACCAGGTATCTGCTACGGACGCGGTGCGCAAAGGTGATAATGTAATTGTATCAACGCCGACTGCCAGCGGTAAAAGTCTGATTTACAACCTGCCGGTTTTTGAGCAGATCATGCGATCACCTGACAGCACAGCCCTGTATCTTTTTCCCTTAAAGGCATTGGCCCAGGACCAACTGCGTACCCTGCTGGAACTGTCATCTTTGCTGCCCGAAGAGTTAAGGCCTGCTGCGGCAATCTATGATGGTGACACAAATGCCTATCAGCGGAAAAAACTTCGTGACCGTCCTCCAAATATCCTCATAACCAATCCGGATATGCTGCACCTTTCCATGTTGGGCTATCATTCCATCTGGAGTAATTATTTTACACGGCTGACCCATGTGATCCTGGATGAAGTCCACACTTACAGAGGAATTTTCGGTTCCCATATGGCCTGGGTATTGCGACGGTTGAAACGTATTTGTGCCTATTACGGTTCCAAGCCCCAGTTTATTCTTTCGTCTGCCACTGTGGCAAATCCAGATGAGCTGGCCCGTGATCTGCTCGGAGAGGAGGCAACGGTTATCAGCAAATCCGGTGCTCCACGGGCAAAGCGTCATTTTATTTTTATCAATCCCATTGACAGTGCGGCAACTGCTGCCAGTCAATTAATTGAGGCCAGTCTGAAAAGAGGGCTGCGGACCATTGTCTATACTCAGTCCAGAAAGCTTGCAGAGCTTGTTTCCATCTGGACACAACAGCGTTTAGGGCCTTTGGCAGATAAGCTGAGTTCTTACCGTGCTGGATATTTGCCTGAGGAGCGGCGGCAGATTGAGACCGGACTTTCAGATGGGTCGCTTCTTGGTGTTATAGCCACCAGTGCTCTTGAGTTGGGTATTGATATTGGTGATCTGGATATTTGTATCCTGGTTGGCTATCCAGGCACTGTGATGACAACCTGGCAGCGCGGGGGCAGGGTGGGGCGCAAGGAGAATGAATCGCTTATTATCCTAGTCGGACTGGAAGACAGCCTGGATCAGCACTTCATGCGCAATCCCAAAGATTTTTTCGATCGTGAGGTTGAATCAACGGTTTTAAATCCCAGAAATAAAACGATCGTCAAGCTCCACCTGATCTGTGCTGCGGCAGAACAACCCATAAAGACAGATGAACCACTCGTCCGGAATAAAGATGTGCTGGGAGTGGTTGAGGAGCTTGTGGCCGAAGCCTCTCTGCTGTTGACAGCTGATGGCAATTACTGGATCGGGGCCCGTAAATACCCTCACCGGGAGGTGAATTTGCGTGGAACCGGGCAAACATTTGTCATCCGCAACAATACGGATGGCAGTGCCCTTGGTGAAATAGATTTTATGCGATGCTTCAAGGAATGCCATCCAGGTGCGGTCTACCTGCATCGTGGCAAGACCTGGTTGATAACCAATCTTGACCTGGAAACCCATGAAGTGACTGGAGTCAGGAAAAATGTCAATTATTTCACCAGGACCATGGGTAATAAGACCACGGAGATTCTGAAAACGTACCAGACTAAAGAACTGGAGAACTTTCGGGTTTCTTTTGGCTACCTTCGGGTTACCGATACTGTAACGGGTTTTCAGAGGCGTCTCGTAGCGGGCCAGAAGCTCATAAGCACTGAATCGCTTGATCTTCCGCCCCTGGTTTTTGAAACTGAAGGATTGTGGATTGAGATACCTGAGGTAATCCAGAAGCGCATTGAACGGGAACAGTATCATTTTATGGGAGGTATTCATGCCCTGGAGCATGGCGCAATTTCCATATTTCCCCTGTTGGTTCTCTGCGACCGGAATGATGTCGGTGGTATTGCCCATCCTTTCCATGAACAGCTTTCACAGGCCGCGGTCTTTATATATGACGGATATCCGGGTGGGGTTGGGCTGTCCCGCAAGGCCTTTGAGAAAATCGATGAACTGCTGCATTTGACGCAGAAAACAATCAGAGACTGCCTCTGCGAACTTGGCTGTCCGTCTTGTGTGCATTCTCCGAAATGCGGTTCCGGTAACAGGCCGATAGACAAACAGTCTGCCCTGGAGATTCTTGGTGACTTGTTGGGGAGTAAGAATGCAGATGAAACTACCCGTCCGCCAATTACAAGTTCAACTACAGAAGAGTTCCGAAAATCCGGGCCTGAGAAGGGAATCGAAAAAAGAAAACCGCCTGCCCGTTATGGTGTATTTGATGTTGAGACCAAGAGGAGTGCCGCAGAGGTTGGAGGCTGGCATCGGGCAGACAGGATGGGTATCAGTGTGGCGATTCTTTATGATTCGGTTTCTGATAGTTTCAAAACATACCTGGAGAAGGATATCCCTGGCCTGATTGAGGATCTGCAATCCTTTGAACTGGTTGTCGGCTTTAACAACAAACGGTTCGACAACCGGGTGCTCTCAGCCTATTCGGTGTTTAATCTCGCATCCCTGCCGACATTGGACATTATGGAGGTCATAACAGACCGGCTGGGATACAGATTAAGTCTTGACAGGTTGGCTGAGCATACGCTGGGAGTGAAAAAAACCGCTAATGGTCTGCTGGCACTCCAATGGTATAAGGAGGGCAGGATAGATGAAATAATAAGCTACTGCAGGCATGATGTAAAAATTACCAGGGATCTTTTTTTATTCGGACTGGAGAACCGCTACCTGCTCTTTCAGAACAAGGCAGGCTCCGTGGTCCGTTTACCCGTTGACTTTTCTTCCTGTATCTGAAAACGTAAATATGCGGATGCTTGCGTGGTTAGCCCGGCAAACGTTAAAGATGGTGAGAAGAGTAGAGCTATTATATTTTTTAAAGTGGATTGGCGGGCCACAGGAGAGAATTATGTATCCAGCCGGTGATTTCGTTTTTATAACGAACTTGCATCCAGTCGCCTTTCATTGCAAGCGGCTCAAATACCACACCTTTTTTTACCGTGGCAATGATGGTGTCGCCAGTACTTGATCCTGAGCGCATATTGGCAGTTTCCACATTGACAATGACTGATTTTTTGCTTGTGATAAGGGTTTCGTATATCCAGCCTTTATCTCCTTCAAAATCAACAACGTTTGCCCATTTTCCCTCACGTTTTATGACTTCGAGAGGAAAGCTCTCAAAAACCTGCCAGATCACCCTGCTTTTGGTGCTGGGGCCGGAACGTATGTTTACGGCATCTTTCTTCACGCTGACATATTCAGCTGCATGGCCGGCAACAGAGAGAGATAGAATAAACAGGGCAACAACACCAGCAAGAAAAAATTTGGGGAAAGCTTTTATTTTCATAATCAACTCTTCATGAATTTTTAATTTTTTAGGTGGATCTGTTTAGGATTATCATCCTGAAAAATGATTTTAATAACACAAATATATAGCATCATAAGGTCGTCAAGTCAAACCGGTTCTTTAGTGAAAATTCACGGGAATTTGGACCGATTCTCTCTATTTCGAAGTCTACCGCTTATCTGTAGTAGATTTGGAATTTTCCGACAGGCTCCTAGGATCCCGGCTGCAGATTGAAATTGGTCCGTAGCTGGCCGATGTGCTTTCCCCGGTATTGTCCGTGTCGGTCATAATGGCTATGGCACTTACCTTTGGGGGCTTTTTGCCAAAGAAACGAATGTAATCTTCATAGACATTTCTTGTTTCGGTTATCCATCTGCCCGTATTAGCCGGGCCGCTTTCAACACCTACCATAATGCTGTTGGATGCATAGGAGGAAGGAATAAATTGATTCTGGGGGAGTTTATTGGCCCAGATATAATTAATGATCTTGGTGTTCCAGAAAAACAGGGCTGGAAAGGCTACATAAATTCTTGCGCTGTAATCATCTTTTGATTTTCTGGTGGCATCACCGCTGGCAATGATATTGTCCGCCTTCCAACTCCAGGTGATGTAGGGATATTTCTGCGGATCATACTTTATCTTGTAAATGAGTCCTGATGCTGCATTGTTACTGGTTGCCTTGATAAATGGTTTACCGTCTTCTACAGTCCAGATATATTCTGTTTTACCTTTAAATGATTTGGGAGTCCAGCCAGGTTTGATGCCATCTGCAAAATCATCGATAATTATCTCGCACTCCGGGGGGATTCTGGAATCCTCTGCAAGGGAAATAGCAGGAACCGCTAAAAGCAGGAGAAGTATCGCTATAATTTTATTCATGGCGTATCAGTTGTATTGTTAATCAGCATAACCCTTTCGGTGAAGAGAGAGAAACCAGGTGCACAAGGAATTCCTTGTTCCCCTTAGGTCCTAAGATAGGAGAAGGTGTAACTCCGCAACTTTTTAATCCCAGTGATGTACTAAAATCAATAATCTCATCTATTACCTCCTGATGCAGAGCAGGATCACGCACAACCCCGCCTTTGCCTACCTTGCCGCGGCCCACTTCAAACTGTGGTTTGATAAGTGCAAGAATTGAAATATTTTCACGAAAGAATGGCAATAAGGGCGGGACGAGAAGTTTGAGAGAAATAAAAGATGCATCGATAACTGCAAGGTCAATGGGTTCTGCAAAATTTTCCTTGGTAAGATAACGGGCATTGGTACGCTCCATCACCACTATCCGGGGGTCCTGGCGCAGCTCCCAGGCCAATTGTCCATAGCCGACATCAACACTATAGACTTTCAAGGCACCATGCTGGAGCAGGCAATCGGTAAAGCCTCCTGTGGAGGCACCAACATCAAGGCAGATAAGTCCAGCCGGGTTAATGTCGAAAAATTGCAGTCCGGCCTCCAGTTTGTAGCCACCTCTGCTTACAAAGGGACATGACTCCTTAACTTCTATTATGCAGGAGACCTCTACCATGGCCCCAGCCTTATCTGCCAACTTGTTATTTACCATTACCTGGCCTGCTCCGATCAAGGCCTGGGCTTTCTGCCTGGTTGGCGCCAGTTTTTTTTCAAACAGCAGTTTGTCGAGGCGAATTTTCATTATTACAACAGTTTTACTGTAGTGTATCAGATCTTTTCTTGTTCCATGGCGCAACCCGCAGGAGAAGCAGCATGCCTGGAATTGCAATCAGGGTGCACATTACGAAAAAGCTTAACCAACCCATATGTTTAGCAAGAAAACCCGTCGGCGCTGATGCCAGAACTCTAGGTATTCCCATCAGGCTGCTGAGAAGCGCATATTGGGTAGCGGTGAATTTCTTATTGGTGATACTGGCCATGAAGGCAACGTAGGCAGCGGTCCCCATGCCGGCGCTCAAATTTTCAAAGGCGATAACACCCGACAAGACCACAATGCTGTGGCCGATAGTAGCCAGCACTGCAAATCCAGCTGTAGATACTGCCTGCAAAACCCCGAATATCCAGAGAGATCGGTTGATCCCCAGGCGCAGCATCATGATACCACCGATAAGGCTTCCTGCAATTGTTGCCCAGAAGCCAAAAAGCTTCACAACAGCGCCGATCTCCGTTTTTGAAAAACCGATATCAAGGTAAAAGGGGGTGGTCATGGCACTGGCCATTGTGTCTCCAATCTTATACAGAAAAATAAATCCAAGAATCCACCAGGCGCCGGTACGGCTGAAATATTCTTTTAGCGGCAGAAGAACCGCCTCCTGAATGGTTTTCGGTGTGCCGGCCGGGGGGGCTGGCTCAGGTGAAAGGATGGTTGTTATAATACCCGGTAACATGCACGCTCCCATGATCATGTACACAGAGGAGAACGACATGTGATCAGCCATGATCAGGCCGCCTCCTGAGGCTAATAACATTCCTATGCGATATCCGTTTATATACAACGAGGAGCCGAGCCCCAGTTCTTCATCTGGAAGATCTTCCCGCCGGTAAGCATCAACGACAATATCCTGGGAGGCACTGAAAAAAGTGACAAGAAATGCTACAAAGGCTACGACCCATGGATTTTTTGTGGGAGATGTCAGTCCAAGACAGAAGATTACCAATACAAGTAAGATCTGGGAAACAAGCATCCATCCACGACGACGTCCTAGAAAGGGAAGGGTAAATCTGTCCAGAAAGGGAGCCCAGAGGAATTTGACAGTATACGGTAGGCCGACAAGTGCCATTAAGCCTATAACCGTTAGGTCGACCCCTTCTTCCTTCATCCAGGCCTGTAGAACTGATATGGTGAGTAGGAGTGGCAGACCACAGGAGAATCCCATCAGCAGGGTTCTCAACATACGTCTGCTAAAAATTGCCTTCAGCATATCAGGCATTGTTTTTCCGGGGAGGAAATGATCCTTAAATGACTATTCATCATTCTAGAGGCTGAATATGGGGTCAGACCACGGGTTCCGGCTACCTCTTTAATGCATCGAGCCTGGTCTTTGCAGAACTCACTTCAGCACTGCCGGGATAGGTGTCAACAAGCTTGTTGTATACAATGCGGGCTGTTTCCGGGTCTCCTATTTTTTCAAATGAGAGTCCCTGCTTATATAAAGCCTTGGGCGCCAGTGAGTCCTGCGGGTGCTCCACAATTATGTTCTGAAATTCCAGGATCGCCAACTCAAAATCCTTATCGTCGTAGAGACTTTGAGCCGCATAGTAACGGGCATTGACAGCCTGGGGTCCAGTAGGGTTTTTATCGAGGTATTCTGCAAAAGAATTATAGGCATCCCGGTATTTTTTCTGTTTGAAAAGGGTCATTCCCCGGTCATATGAGGTTGCGGTAGCAGCTGGGGGTGGTGTAACCGCTGGCGGCGGTGTAACAGCTGGGGGCGGTGTAGCAACTGGAGGCGGTGTAACTGGTTTCGAAACGGTTTTTTCCTCTTCTCTCTCCTCTATGGTGCCCTTGGTAATATTCTGGTTACTGACATCTATTTTATAGGGGTCCGGCAGAATTTCTCTGGCCCCTCTGGAACTTTTTTTCCTTTCAGCAGCTTCCCTTTCAGCTTCAGCGGCCAGTCTTGCTTTTCTCTCGGCCTCTCTTACCCGTTGGGCAGCCTCCATTGCCTGTTTGGCCGCTTCCTGGCTTCTGGCATCCTTGATGGCTTTAATTTCATTTTCGGCAAAGGCCAGCCGGTCATTGGCTTTGAGTAATTGATCTTCTGTTAATGCAAGGCGACCCTTAAGTTTGTTGATCTCCTCGGAACTGTTTTTTTCGGATGTTTTTATCCGGGACAGGAGAAGTTTTTTTAACGCTTTATTCTCTTCGTTCATCTGCTGGATGAAAAAGTGGTTCTCCTCTATTTCACCCTGCAGTCTCAATATCTCAGACTGATGATAATCAAGGCGATCTCCGGTTTCCGCCTGGCGTTCCCGCACCTCTTTAACAGTCTGTTTTTTCAGTTTGGCGATTTCCCTGTCAATTTTTTCAACTTTTGAATCCACTTTGCGAACTTGAACATTGGTGTATTCCATGTCTTTCTGCGTGGCGATACATTGGACCAACATGGTAGAGAGACCAAGAAGTATCAGGGAGTATAAAAAAGCTTGTTTCATGGATGTCCTCATTATCTCTATAATTTGTTTCATTGCATTCTTGTGGACCATTCAGGAGAAGACTGATTGCCCTGAAGCCGGAACAGGGTACGGAAGCCTGTGCCGTTCTTGAATATCGTACAGATATCCCTGTCATCCTTATGCAGACGGCTGAAAACTATCTGCCGTCCATCCGGTGACCATGATGGAGATTCATGATCATCACGGTACCATGTCAGTTGCAGCGGCAACCCACCCTCGGGCTTTATAATGAAGATCTGGTAGCGGCTTTCATACAGGCCCGAGTATGTAATCCATTTACCATCGGGTGACCAGCTCGGTTCCGTATTGTCGTTACCCTGAAAGGTAATACGTCTGACAGCTTTTGTCTTTATATTCATCACATAAATTTGAGGGGTGCCGCTACGGTCCGATACAAAGGCTATATTTTTACCGTTCGGTGACCATGTTGGTGAAACATTAATTCCGGTATTTTTTGTGAGTCTGGAAAGGATAGTGCCCTTTGTATTTATGAGATAAAGGTCAGGATTGTCATCCACGCTTAAGGTTATGACCATGGTTTTGCCATCTGGAGACCAGGCAGGCGCAAGGTTGAGACCTGGATGCCGGGAAATGGCACTGGTAAACCTGGCTTCCCGCCAGTTGGTGATATAGAGATTCGGATTGCCCGGGTGATAGGAGGTATAGGCAAGCAGTTTGCCATCCGGTGAAAATTTAGGGGAGACGGCAAGATTTTTATGTCTGGTTATCTGCTTGATATTCCTTCCAAGTACGTCGGCTACGAAAATTTCCTTGTGCCCCGATACTTCTGAAGTAAAAGCTATGTTCGACAAGCTTATTCCTCGCTCTCCTGTAAGTTGGTAGATAACCTCATCACAGAATCTCAGCACCATCTTATCACGTACATCCAAAGAACCTTTGTAGCGTTTGCCAAAGAGCATTCTGCCCTCGGCAATATCAATCAGTCTGAATTCAAAAGTTATATTTTCAGCTGTGATTCTGTATTCACTGAGGATGGTAAAGTCGACGCCAAGATTCAGCCAGTCGGTATTTTTAGAACCGTCATATTTTTCGGGCGGCACAACATTAATGAAGCCGTGAAATTCGAGTGCATCCGTGAGCAGGGCAGCCATGTCTCTGTCGGTTTTATTTGTCCTGTCAGGCTTGTTTTTATTGGAAAAATAAGGAACAGCAACAGGAACCTTACGAAATTCAGGAGAGGTTATATCAAGATAGACTCTTGCTTGTGCCATGCAGGCAAAAAAGAAATTCGTCAGTAGGGCGCAAACGATTATATGTACTATTTTTCGAAAATGCATAAGTCGGTGTGAATATTTAATTCAGTTCTCCTGGTTTAAACCGTAAACCGATTTCCAGGGTGCTTTTATCCAATTGATCAGGGAAAGGAGGCAGCGGAGAGGCTTCTTTCAGGGCCTTTAAAACAAACTGGTTAAAATATATATTATCAGATTTTCTTTCAAAAAAACTGTCTGTTACAAATCCATCCTTCCTGATTATAATAATTAAAACTGCCTCAAGAGCATTATCCCAATTTTGCAGGTCTGGCAAGACCCAATGATCATGAATTTTCTGGTAAATTGCAGAAAGGTACTGTTTCATATAAAAGTCCGGCTCAATACCCGTGCCTTTTGGGCCAGAGACGCCTCCAGTTTTTGTTGTGGAACCGGTCTGCGCGGTTGTTGTTTTTTCGCTTGGGCCAGGAGTTGGGCCGGGTGTGTGTGTCTTTAGTGAATCCGCCAGTTTGCTGACCGCATTCTTTGCAGCTTGGTCAGCTTCTGCCTTTGCCTCTTTAACTTCGGCTTTTGCTTTTATCCTCTGCACCACCTGGGATAATTTTGCTTTGTCGAGTGCTTCCTCTTCTTTGGTTTTCCCGACTTTTATTTTTTGTTTAATCGGTTTTAAGGAGACTGGTTTGGTAATGACTGTTTTGACAGCAGGAGAGACTTCTGGTTTCACAGGTTGAATGCTGACAACAGGTTTTTTTGCTTCCGGCTCAATTTGTCTGACAACAGGTTTTGCTGCAGAGGTTTCAGCAGGAGAAGGCGAAGTCTCTGCAACTTCAATGGCGGTAAACAGATTTACCGTGTAAATTTCCGGAAGTCTTGGCTGCTGGTCAAAGAGGGTCGGTGCAAGCATGGCGATGACTACGACAATGATGTGCAGTCCAATGGATACGTTTAAGGGTTTTCGCCATTCGCTGGAAAGCATGCTGATAGGAGTTATAAAGGAGCCGGACCCCAGAAGTTTCATGGGTTCTTTTTTCTGTCGGCCGGCTGGGTTATCATTCCCAGTTTGTCAAAACCGGAATCTTTAATGTCTGCCATGACTGAGACAACGAGGCCGTAAGGCACCTTCTTGTCAGCCTTTAAAAATATCGGTTTTTCATGGTCCGCTTTTGATAAGGCACTCAGCTGCTGCCGGAGCAGTGACTGGTCCAGTTTGATATTATTAAAATAGATCCGGCCGTCCTTCTTTATGGTTATCAGGAGAGGTTCTTCATTCTGCCTTAAAGGTTTCGCTGTGGTCTCCGGCAGGTCGACATCAACACCCTGATTCATCATGGGGGCGGTTATCATGAATATGATCAGGAGCACAAGCATGACGTCAACGAGGGGCGTTACGTTGATTTCAGAAACCAGTCTTCTTGAGCCGTTGGTGTTACCGAATGCCATAGATTTGAGTCCTCAAAAAAATTACTTTCTTGATAAAAGATCCCGTTCCACCAGGTTCATAAAGTCAGCGGAAAATCCCTGCATCTCATCTTCCAGGTCAGTGAGGATGTTGGAATAATAGTTGTAGAAGATGACAGCGGGAATTGCAACTGCAAGCCCTGCAGCAGTGGCAACCAGTGCCTCGGATATACCGGGGGCAACTACGGCAAGCGAGGCTGATCCGCGCATACCTATGTCCTGGAACGATGTCATGATGCCCCATACCGTACCGAAAAGGCCAATGAATGGTGCTGCGCTTCCGGTCGTTGCCAGAAAAGATAAATATCTGCCGAGTTGGGTAACCTGTTTGGTCTCAGCTTTACGAAGGGCTCTTTTTAAATTATCCATGCCGGCCAGCCGCGTTTCCAGGGTTTCTTCAGAGCCCTGTTTAACAATCTTGCTGCGACCGAGTTTCTGCAGCTCGTTAAAGCCGAGGATGAATATGGATGCCTCAGGGCTGTTTGGTATTTCCTGCGCCGTTTTATAAGCATCAGGAAGATTTTTACTCTTCCAGAAAGTATCGATGAAGAATTCAGTTTCAGCTCTGGCCTTTTTAAATGACAGATGCTTCATGATTATTATTGACCAGGACACCAATGAAAAAACAAGCAGGAGAAGCATGACAAATTTCACCATCGGGCCTGCACTTATGATCATCTGAAAAATGCTTAAATCTTGCACTGATATATTTCCTTTCGGGATCTCGTTATGGATTGTTTGTTGTTACCGAATAGAGAAGGGCTGCCTCTTCTTTATAAAGTATTTCAAGTTATTGTAAGACCGACAATACTATATAATCTTTATGGTTCATGTCAACAGGGTGATGCGTTAGAACCGTGATTTGACTAGTGTTGCGTCAAGGATTAAATGGCGTAATATTGCGCCGCAATTTATTGTGTCTGTAAGGAGTAACCTTATAAGCATAGTGGTTCTATGTGAATGAAGTTGCAACGCAGCAGGCGCAATAAAGGGCAAGCAGGATGCGTCAGTTGAGAGTTGACGTGGCACTAGTGCTCTGAAATGCAGAGTCTTTCTAACCATTTTGCTATGATTTCTTCATACATTACAACCGGTGATTCCCGTTCGCACTCCGTGCAAACTACCCGCGCCTTATGTCAGCGTCCTGTCAACTGTGCTTTATTACCGCAATACATGCATTGCAGTTGTGGTTCCTGTGAATCAATGGCTGCCGTGCATATTTTATTATGACGCTTCATGACGCACTTTTCGTGATTTCGGTTTCGGTAAGGGCGCAGGCGAAATCCACTTTCACAGCTGTTTTGTCTTCAACAAGCACTTTTCCTTTAAAAAACCAGACGTTGCCGATATTTTCATCCAGAGTTACATGCATTCTGATGGTATCACCCGGTTTCACCTCTCTTTTGAATTTCGCCCCTTTGATTCTGGTGAGTACCGGTGCTTTCCTGCCTGCCTCTGCAGTTTGTCCTGAATCCTGCAGCATTTTGGCCATAAAGAGGGCACCTGTTTGAAAAACAGCCTCACAGAGCAGAACACCCGGCATTAAGGGATAACCGGGATAATGTCCCTGGAAAATATCAAGGTCAGGCGAAATGAATTTTTCCGCAACAATTGTCTTGGAATCATATGATATGACTGAATCGACCCAGAGGAAAGGGGGCCTGTGTGGAATTGCCTCATAAATATCCGGACTATAATCCACCTGTAATCTCCAGCACGGCACCGCTAATGTATGAAGCCTGCTCCCCGGCCAGAAAAAGCACCGCAGCCGCAACTTCCTGGGGTTTGCCGAAACGTTTCATGGGGACCAGTTTTTTATATTGAGCCAATTGATCAGCAGTCAGCCCTTCAAGCAGTTCGGTGTCTATAAAGCCCGGTGAGACACAGTTAACCGTAATTTTACGTTTTGCGGTCTCCTTGGATAAGGATCGCATCATGCCGATCTGGCCGGCTTTGGAAGCGGCATAATTGGTTTGTCCGGCAAATCCCATATGAGCCATGGGGGAAGTTATATGAATAATTCTGCCATATTTCTGTTTCATCATGAGAAGCACAGCCTGCTTGGACATATTAAATGTGCCGGTCAGATTAACATCAATCACCCGGTGCCAGTCATCGGACTGCATCATTGCCAGTACGGCATCCCTGCGGATCCCGGCATTATTCACCAGGATATCAATGGTGTCGAATTGCTGCTCGATGCCGTCAAAGAGTTTGAGGACTGAGGCTTGGTCGGATATGTCACACTGGTACAAAAAAAGTCTGTTTTCCTGAAAGGAGGCATCTTCTTGCCATTCCTGCATGAAAGAGTCTGCTGCTTTGCGGTTGGAGTTGTAAATGCCGATGACGGTAGCGCCTGCTTCAAGAAAAGCCCTGGCTATCGCTTTTCCTATACCCCGGGTTGCGCCGGAGATCACGGCTTTTCTTCCCTGAAAGTCAGTCATCTCTGTTTCCTTAAAATAGTTGCATTAAATATCATAGGTTCGACTACAAGCCTCTTATATAACCATCCACATCATTTGCCACGATGACGCCGTAATTAATGGCTCCAAGCCAGCCGGACATGATGATCCCCACTGAACCGACATGAAAAAGACCGGGCAGGGCCTTGAAAATAGACCGTGAAATGTCAAGGCCCTCAAATTTTGTTCCGAATGAGGTCCCCTTGGTATGCAGGGTGTAGCGCTGGAAAGTTTTTGGGGTCGCTGCCTCAAGCCAGTCTATTTTCTGCCGAACATTGGGAATATAGCTTTCAAGATGATCAATGCTTCTTTCGATCATGGCCTGCTTTGCTGCTTCGTATTCACTATCGTTCAGTTTGATCCAATCGTCGAACTTGCCGTTCATCGACGCAACCACTGTGTAGCGGTTATGATCAGGTCTGGTTTTGGGATAATAGAGGGAAAAAGTCCTGCTCTTGGTATTCATATCCAACAGTTCATCCGAGGAGAATTTCTTTGCCGTGGAAACAAAAAGCAGATCACCGATGTCATCAATTTTTTCTTCTTTTTTAATACCGATGTAAACCTGGCAGCTTGAGGTGTTGACCCTCACAGTTTTAACCTTATCCAGAAATTCATCAGGAAAGGCGTCACTACCTGCCAGGTCATTTATTGTGTTGAGGATGCCGCTGTTGGAGACAACGGTGTCTGATTCGATAAAGCGGTCACCTACCTGAACACCTTGGACCTTGCCACCTTCCGTGACAATCCGGTCAACCCTGGAACTTTTGCAGATAGTGACCCCGTTTTTCACAAGCTCATCCGTCATCATACCAATAAGGTGATCAGTTCCTCCCTTAAAGGTAAAAACGCCCTTGTTCATGAAATTTGAAAAAACAATGCCATAGGTGATGGCCGGATCCATCAGGGTGGAGCCGTTGGCATAGGTTATAGGTTCCATGAGCAACCGGTGCACATCATCACGGCCGGGGAAGAATTTTTCAAACAGTTCAAGGGTGGACATGCTTTGATCGTCGTAAAAATTCATGGCCGCAACTGTATTGAAAAAATCATCAATCGTTGCCTGGGAAATTTTGAATTTATTTATCAGGATGTTGGTAAAGTCCTGGCGATCGAATGTAGTGGTAATGGAGAACTGGGGGTTGTCGAAGACGATTTTTTTCAGCTGGACAATGGATTCCATTATCTCCCGGTTCCAGTATTTACGGCATGTCTTAATCATGCCGTACGGGAAGCCGTGAAGCGAGACATCAAAGATATGGCCTTTGCGTTTAAACCAGGCTGCCAGGCCTCCCAGTTGATGGTGATGCTCAAGCAGAAGAACAGAGTGGCCGCTTCTGGCAAGACGGTTTGCGGAGGTAAGGCCTCCAAGGCCTGAGCCGATTACTATGACGTTGTAGCGCCCACTTGCGCCACTAATGGATTTGTGCAGCATAACGTGTTATTGAAAATTAAAAGTTGTGATTAAATCTTGTTGAGGATGTGTTGGTTCACCATTGTTACTCCGCTGAGCATTGAACCGATTATCCCCAGGTATCCCTGGTCGGTTCCGGCAATATAAAGGTTCTCAAAGTTTGTTTTTCCGTCCTTGATTTTTTCCGGACTGCCGTAAACCGCTCCCTGTGTCCTGGAAGTATACCGTTCAATCGTCACAGGTGTAAAGGAGTCTTCATATACAATGTTTTCACTGTAATTCCCAATAATTTTGCCAATAACTTTTTTAGACTTTTCTACCCATTGCGTTTTCATTGCAGGATAAAGTGTCTTGTCATCATTATTATAAGCATGACGCCACTTGTCATAATTGGCTATATGCGTGACCCGGAGTTGGACGGTATCGTCTTCTTTGTTTCCCTGAAAGTTGCCGGGAAAGCAAATTACCCCGCTGTTTAGATCAACTGCGTCATCAGGACGATGATATGAAAACTTCTCAGAAAGGTTAAAGAAAATAATGGTTCGGTCCTTGGGAAGATTTTTGCAGGCAGATTTGTCCAAAAGGTAGATTGATTCAATGAAGCTTAAACGACCTGAAAGTTGATCTACGTCTGATGATGAAAATGTCGCAGCTGTATCAGAGGTGGGGAAAAGTTTTTTGGTTTCCGGGAAGCCTGCTGTGGATATAAGACTCTCACAGAGGATTACTTCACCCGCAGCGGTCCGCACCCCTGAAACCTTATTGTTTTCCGCGAGAATTTCTTTGACACCGCCAGTTAGCTCAATTTCACCGCCAAAACTCTTATAGTGGGTCAGGAGAAGGTCGAGGAACTCCTTGATTGTGCCTTCAGGCCTGAAAAAACCTTCCTGGAAAATAGCACGAAAGAGTATGACAAACTGGCTGAGATCCATATCATCCTCTTGGCTGGCACCATAGAACATGAGAGGGCAGAAGAGCATTTCGACAAGTAATTTGTCTTGCAGAAAAGAGGAAACAAATTGGCGTGCAGAGGTTTTGGGGCGTGGAATAAAAGGATCATACTGGTCAAGCTCTGCGACCATTTCTGTAAACTTTTTTGCAGAATCAGGAAAGCGTGTTGTTATCTGATCTTGCAGCAGGTTGAAGTCATTTGAAAAACAGAGGCTTGCCCTATCTGGAAAGAGTATTTCCGAAGAGTATTGCTCACGCAGAATCAGATTGCGCCGTGGTATCTTTAATTGCCGCAGCAAGCGGTTTAAGGGAGCATGCTTATCTTCAGGCGGAGCAAAGTTGCTGATTGCGTGTAGTCCGGTTTCCAGCAGTCTGCCCTTTCGATAATAATATGAGTTGAGGCCGCCTATTTTAGAGTGTTTTTCCAGGATGAGGACTTTTTGACCAAAGCGTGCGAAGCGGATACCGGCTGCCAATCCTGACAAGCCACCGCCGATGATCAATAGGGGATATTTTCTCACCGTGCCTTATTAAGCGGCTTTAAGGCGGGGCATGAGATAATTGACACAACTGTCCAGGGTGGCGAGTTCGGGGTAATCCGCCTCGGGGATTTGAATCTGATAGCGTTTGCGGAGTTCCATAACTATGTCAAGGAAATCCATGGAGTCAAGGTCTAACTGATCCCGCAGTGATTCACCGGAATTCAGGTCTGTAAAGTCAGCTTCATCATCAATATCCTGGATAATTTCCAGGATAACATTTTTAATTTCATCAATTGTCATTAAATATTTCTCCTTAAGAATCTAATAATATATATGAATAATCTGAATCTTTCAATTGAATCTTCAGGTAAAACCTGAATTTCAGTTCTTTTATAAACTTTATTTATCAGGCGGAGGTCATTTTTTTGATAATGACAACCGAGTTTATACCGACCATACCAAAAGAATTGTTCAATATTGTATTGACTGTCTCAAGTTTTTTGGGCTCATTGACAACCAGATTATCCAAAGCACATTCAGGGTCAAGTGAGTCTATATTGATTGTCGGATGTACCTGATTGTCTTCAAAGGCCGGCAGATTTCCTGCCAGTTCAAGTACACCGGCTGCTCCCATGGCATGACCGATGATGCTCTTGGTATTGTTTATGTATGTATCGGGACAATTTACAAAGAGGCTGCGTATGGCGTTGCATTCTTCTATATCCCCCTGTTTAGTTCCGGTAGCATGGGTATTGATGATATGAATATCTTCTGGTGCCAGGTCGGCTCGGTCCAGGGCCAGCTGCATGCACTCAGCCTGTCTCGGGCCATACGGAAGAACAAAATCTTTGGCATCTGAATTCATGGCATATCCGACGAGTTCGCCATAGATTTTAGCATTCCTGGCAAGAGCTTTATCAAGCCTTTCCAATACAAATAAACAAGCCCCTTCAGAAACCACGATGCCGTTGCGCTGCATATCAAATGGCCTGCAGGCTTTGGTAGGGTCTTCATTCAAGGCAAGGGCTCCTTCCGCCTTAAAGCTTGCAAAAATTCCAAAAGAGCCTGTGCTTTCAGAGATGCCCCCGGCAAGAGCCATATCAATCTCTCCGAGTTTGAGCATTTGAGCCCCCTGGATCAAGGCGGCATTGCCTGCAGCACAGGCGCCGCCAATGGAGTAATGGGGCCCGGTGATACCAAGGTTCATGGTAATTTCCCCGGCCGGGTTGTTAAGAACAGTGCGGGGATTATGGTGATGACTCCAGAAGTCGGTATTGTACTCAAACTGGCTGAGATTAAATATCTCGTTTTCCGTTTCAACGGTGCCGTGTTCAGTCAGCCCGATATAAACACCTGTTCTTTTTTGTTCATACAGTGAAAAATCAGTAAGGCCGGCATCATGTATGGCTTCGTTGGCAACATACACACCCAGGCATCCAGCTCTGGTACCGCGTTTATTTTCTTTTCTCTTACGGTATTTTGTTTCAGGGAACGTACAGATACCTGCCGGGACTTTGCCAATAAAGCGAAGGTCAATTTCTCTAACACCACTTTTGCCTGCCAGGAGATTGCTGCGATAATCCTGGAGGTTGTCGGCATTAGGGGCTGCAAGGCCGACGCCGGTAATGACTATTCTTTGCTCGTCTGATAGTTGTGGCATAATTATGAGAACTGTAGGCTATTTGGAATAATCTGACAATTATGTTCCTGCGGCAGGTTGTTGGGCATTTTATGAGTCTACGTAGAAATATTCCTGGTCGTTTTTACAGTAGTGAACCTTGTCCAATGCAAACCTTATGATTAGATTCTTTTACTATAATTTGGTATATAATGATACTTTATCAGCCGCAATCCATGAATGGGACAGGGGATTTAAAGATCAAAAGCTCGGTACTATAGCCGATATTTTTTTCTCTGTCGACAGAGACAATAATTTTTTTTAAAAAAGGTTATTTTTTTTAATAATACCAACATACAGGAGTAACGATAATGGCGGAAGAATTATATGATGTGCTTATCATTGGTGCAGGCCCTGCCGGGCTTCAGGCAGCCATCAATGGAGTGCGTAAAAAGGCAACGGTCCTTGTTTTGGGTCGTCCGGAAAGGAGCAGCCTGTACAGGGCTCATGTTGAAAATTACCTCTGTATTGATGGGGTTCGGGAAGGAGCTGACCTCCTGGCAGTAGGGATTGATCAGATTAAGCGCTTTGGAGCCGAGTACTTGGCCGAAGATGTTCTGCATATTGAGCATGCTTCGGAAACGTTTGCGGTGCGCGTCGAAAGCGGCAGGACAATTAAGTCGCGGAGCCTGATATTTGCCACCGGTACATCCAGAAAGAAGTTGAAAGTGAAAGGAGAAAAAGAACTCTCTGGTAAAGGGGTGAGCTATTGCGTTGACTGTGATGCCAATTTTTACCGAAACGCCAAGGTTGTTGTTGTCGGGAATGAGAGTGCAGCAGTGGATGGGGCTCTGACTTTACTGGGATATGCCTCTGAAGTTCATCTGGTAACCAAGGAACTTGCAGTGTCCGAGGAACTGCACAGGAAGCTTTCAGAAAGCGGTGTTAAAATCCACCAGAACAACTGGGTTTCCGAAATACAGGGCGAAAACGGTGTTGAAGGGGTTCTTCTTAAGGACGGCACGCGTCTGGAAGTTGAAGGAATCTTTATTGAGTTGGGCGCAAAAGGGGCACTTGAGTTAGCCACCATTATTGGAGTGCAGCTTGATTCTGAAACCTTTACCCATATTGACTGTAATAAAAAACAGCAGACAAACATACCCGGTGTCTATGCTGCCGGAGATATTGCCGGGCATCCATACCAGATGGCCAAGGCAGTAGGCGAGGGGTGCGTGGCCGGCTGGGAGGCAGCCAACTACTCCTTGAAGCAGAAAAGGGCCGAAGGCTGATCAGTTAGTCAGGAGAGAGTCTAAATCAGACAGGATATCTTCCCCAGTGGAGATGGCCTTGTTAATGCGGTTGAAATTTTTTCTGTCACCCAGCATGATGCAGCCGATCACTCTGCCGTTGTCGATAACTACTTTTTTGTAGATTGTTTCAGAGGCAACGATCTTTGACTCGTACTTGTTTTCGTTATCAATTTCCCCGGCTGAAGCAAGGTCAATGCCAGCCACCTTCAGGATGCTTGATAAGATGGTCCCTTCATAGGTTACGTCGCCTCCTGAAATATTTGTTCCGGCAATTTTCCCCTGTTCCAAGGCAGCAGGCCAGATACCATATGTCCTCCCTGCAAACTCCACAATATCTCCGGCTGCATAGACATCAGGGTGGCTGGTTCGCATTTGCTTATCGACCTTGATGCCCCTGTTGCAATCAAGACCCAGCTGCATGGCCAGGTCCAGTTTAGGATTTACACCGGCAGAGATAACAACCATGTCAGCAGCAATGAATTCCCCGTTCTCAAGTGTTACGCCTTTAACCTCATCATTTCCCGCAATTGTCCTGGTTATTGCATCAAGTTTGAATGAGAATCCCCGATCTTCCAGGATATTTTGAAGACGGTGTCCACCTTCGCCATCCAGTTGCCGGGGAAGCAACCTGGGAAAGAATTCGACCACAGTAATTTTCAGTCCCAGTTTTTTCAACCCATTTCCGGCTTCCAGTCCCAGCAGGCCGCCACCGATAAGAACGACTTTTTTACAGCAGCCGGCATGGGAGATAATATCTTTTGCATCCTGGATGTAATGAAGCGTAAAAACACCTTTTTTGTCAGAACCTGAAATTGCTGGAACGTTCGGTGTGCTGCCGTTTGCTAAAATTAAACGGTCAAACCTGATCTTTTCGCCGTTTGAGGAACTGAGGGTTTTATCTTTTAGAGACCCTCCTGTGATTTTTGTTGAGAGTCGGAGAGTAATGTTTTTTTCCTGGTACCACTCTTTCTTTTTGGCAATCAGGCCCGATTCGTTGACCTCGCCACAAAGAAAATCGGGCAATCTGATCCTGTAGTAAAAGGGGAGTTTCTCCTCTGTTACTATGGTTATCCAAGCGCCCGGATCATTTTTGCGGATATTTTCAGCAGCTGTGGTTCCGGCAACTCCGTTACCAACAATAAGATATTTTTTCATTTACGCTTCAGGTTCAAACTGGTCCTTATCAGCACCGCATACAGGGCATACCCAGTCATCCGGCAGGTCCTCAAATGCGGTTCCTACCGCGACTCCGTTTTCAGGATCGCCCAAAGCCGGATCGTAAATATAACCGCATATAGTACATACATACTTGTCCATTGTGCTCTCCTTAGCCAAGGTTTATCATTTCAAGACGAAAGTTTTTTTCTGTAAAGTTTTTATTTCATTATAGGCTTTCTTTTTTTGAAACTATACGGGATTTTCGACTTCATCAAATCTGCTGCGTTATCAGGAGTTCCGCGTAGCAAACTACTGCGGAGCTCCTTCTGCCTCGGAGTCTGATGCTTACCTGGATCTTTAACAGATAAGCGAAGACTTCGAATTCGAAAATCTATGATTCTTAGTGTTTATATATCACTATCAATATATATATGGATTAGAAGTATTATAACTTATCTACCGTACAAATACTAATCTTACAAAATTTTTTACCTGTACAGAATGGATACCAGATCAATTATAGTAGCGGAGTTAGATGAGAATTTCATGCGCATGGCCCTCGAAGAAGCCCGGAAAGCCGGGGAGAGGGGAGAGGTCCCTGTCGGCGCAGTTATTGTTGATGAGCAGCAGAATGTTCTGGCTGCTGCCGGTAATAACAGCATAGGGGGCAGTGATCCTGCCGGCCATGCGGAGATGGTTGCCTTGCGGGCAGCCGGTAAAAAGTTAGGCAATTACCGGCTGCTCAATACGGCTCTATATGTCACTATTGAGCCATGTGTGATGTGTGCCGGAGCAATGGTCCACGCCAGGGTCGGCCGTCTGGTATACGGGGCATCTGATCCCAAGGCCGGGGGCGTAGCTTCCTGCTACCAGGTTGGTGGAGATGGCAAGTTGAATCATCAACTCAATGTTGAGGGCGGTGTTCTGGCTGAGGAATGTGCAGAGTTGTTGACTTCATTTTTTAGAAGGAAAAGAGGATAGCTGCTCGGCTGTGTGGTATGGCGTTTAAAAAACAAAGAGATTTTAATTCAACATTCAACATTTATAATTTAAAATTCATAATTATTATGTTGGAGAGGTACCGAAGTGGTCGTAACGGGCCCGACTCGAAATCGGGTTGTCGGTTAGTAGCCGGCACGTGGGTTCGAATCCCACCCTCTCCGCCACTTTTTTTAGCAATAAAATTAGATAGTTATATGTGTATAAATGGTCTAGTAAAAGTTCAGTAATAAGTCAACATGTCCACTGTCCATCTTGAATCTATTTAAGTGAACTAAAAGTCAAGATGTTGGCAAGCCAATGTTGACTTTGGATTGATTCAGGAGAATGGGAAGTAATATTGAGTATCTCCTCTTTGTGTAAATCATTTTGGATCAAACGTCTTCTGAAGTAAAAGAAAAAAATGATAAAAACGTTATTTTTCAAGTTTGTGCGTTGGCTTGGTTATGATTTAGGTATTACTCCAAATCAAATCACCTGGGGCCGACTGGTTATTTATATTCCGGGTTGGTTCATATGGGTTTATAAAAATGAATTAGCCGCCTGGACCGGGCTGCCCTGGCAGTTATTCGGGAGCCCTCTCCAGCCTGGTCGTAACCACGGTTATTATTTTCGATCTGGTTGATGGCGCTCTGGCCAGGGAAACCGGCCAGGTCAGCGACCAGGGAAGGATCATTGATCCCCTGGTTGATAAGCTGATTACATACAGCACCCTGGTTGTATTCTGGCCGGCAATTGACAGGGTTGGTCTTATTGTTTTGTTTGCCCTGGATACGGTTTCAACATTCCTTCGGGGGATGCAGGTTGAGAGTGCCAATCAGTTTGGCAAAAAAAAAGCTCTTTCGCAAAATTTTTCAAAATTCTTTTTTGCCATGGCTATATTGACAGCCACTCCATGGCTCTCCACTATAGGTAATTTTCTTATCTGGCTTGCTACAATTCTAGCAAGTATATCTGTGGCAATTCGCGTCCTGCCGACAGCGGTAAAAAATAAAATTGCAGTGATGATTCCGCAAATCCTGACCTTCTGTAATCTTGCCGCCGGGCTCGGGACAATTTGGTGTGCTGCAAACAATAGAATAGAGTTGGGAGTATTTTTGAATTTTGCGGCAATGGCCTTGGATTTAATAGATGGGGCTATAGCCAGAAAACTTGGAGTCAGCAGCAATTTTGGCAAACATTTTGATACGTTCGCCGACCTGATCAGTTTTGGTGTCGGTCCTGCCTTTTTAGTCGCGGCCCTGAACAACTTTTCTCCCTTCTCCATGGGCATAGGTGTCCTTTATTTTATCGCCACCTGCATAAGATTATACGATTATGGCCGCTCCAAGGATAAAACTCCTGCCGGTTTTTTCCGCGGCCTGCCAAGTCCGGCCGGGGCCTGGCTCGTTGTTTCAATTGTATTATTGGGCCAGCCGATCGTCTGTTTGCTAGGCTTGATGTTGGCTGCCGTCCTCATGTGTCTGTTTCACATAAATTGGATACATTTTAATCAGGTCTTAGGGAATATGACGTTTTTTGAAATTTCCGCCGCCGTAGCTATCGGTCTTATGATGGGTTTTATCGCTCTCCCGGGAGGATTAACCGCCGGTCCAATAATGGTCTACGTTTTTGCCCCAATCTGGAGAAAGCCAACCATAGTAAAATAGCGAAATCCAGAATTAAAATATTTTCAATAGCCGACTTTCAATGTCTGCTATGAAGGGAAAGTGTAATTGCCAGGGGGCGATTTTGATTGCCAGTATGAAGGGAAAACTGCAAATAATCTGATCTGATACTAGATGATGACATCTTAACTTTTGAAATAATCATTTTTATGTAAAAGAATCGTCGCAAATTGCCAATATTCATCTGTTAAATTCTTCCAGGAGGTAGATCATGGAAAAAATACTTGTGCGAACCATAGTGACTTTGGCCCTGTTCATTCCAACGCTGGCATTTGCCACCCCGGGAATAATGAAGAAATTCATTACTATGTATCCTGAAATCAAGGACAGCCAGTTGGCAAGCTGCAGGACCTGTCATATGCCGGCAGGAAAAGACTTCCTGAACAGTTATGGCATAGCATTGAGGGAAAATCTCCTTGATTTCAGTGCTGTTGAAGATCAGGATGTTGATGGCGATGGTGCCAGCAATATTGAAGAGATCCAGACATCGCAACTTCCCGGTTCGCAGGCGAAGCAGGATGAGATTTTTGTCTTTACCAACCGTATCGGCTCCATAACCTTCAATCATGAAAAGCATTCACTTGCCAAAGCGTACCTGTCCGAAGGCGTTTGTTCCAACTGCCATAGCGATGATACGTTTCCGAGAAAATTTGATGACAACGTCTACTGGCAAAAAATCGCGCACCCGCTGTGCAAGGGCTGTCACAAGGAATCGGAAAGTACTAATGCTCCGAAAAGATGCTTTGAATGCCATGACAAGACTGCCAAGACTTCAAACCAATAACCCGGTTTTGTAACAACTTTATTTTTTATAGCTGAGAAAGTCCGGTTGAATATTCCTATCCCTTCTATGGAATAGTCTTTACATTGTGTTTAGAAGAATTTACTGAAGTGTTAAGGTGTTCACTGGACACCTTAACTCTAAATGAGGCTGGAAAAAGTTTCTATTGTGGCAAAAATCTTGACTTTCTGATTGCTTCATTTTAGTTCTAAATTTTCCTTAACTCATTATTCTCTTTCATTAAAATTAAGGAGGCAAAAAATGACAGTATATTCTTTCAGAAGAGAAGTGAAGCTGCCGATAGAAAAAGTGTGGTCATTGATTGGAGATTTTACAAAGGCCCCTGGCCCTGGAATTACGGTTGAAGTTGAAAAAGAAGGGGATAGGGATGCTAATGGTGTTGGAACGATAAGAAAAATAACAATTGGGAAAGTATGTGTGCGGGAAATTCTCGATTCAGCAAATCCACCATATACTTTTACATACAGAATATTATCTGGTGCAGCCATGAAAGAATATCTAGGAAAAGTCAGGCTTGAACCAAGAGAGAGTTCCACCATAGTTCATTGGAACGCTGAGCTCACACCTAAAATCCCCTTTACAGGATGGATATGTAGCAAAGTGGCAAGTGATGCTCAACATTGCTTACTTGATGAAGTGGATAAGACAATTTAAAAGAAGCCAAGATGACCAGTGGATATATTGACTCCCATCGCGTTGGTGTCAGCGGAAGAGTCTCTCTCTGTCACGCAGTGCCAGTGAGAAAGGCGATCCCGATGCCAACTCTTTTGTTGATACTTCCCTCTGTTTTTTTTCCAAGAAAATCTTTATATGGCCTGACCTTTTATCAGGTCAGTGGCGAGCAGCCCAAAATGATTTTGTTCCTTTCAAGCAAGTTGGTTGCTATTGGGCTTGTTAAAGGCTCAAATCTCGGGAATCCAAATTCACCACCCAATTTATCCCAATTAACAATTCCGCCATGTTGATTCCAGTATAATAATTTGTTATCTCTTATATAAATTTTAGTAAACTACCTGAATGCGGAGGTCGATATGAGCGATGATGTAAGGCAGGAACTCACTGGTTGGGGAGAGATAGTTTGGGGTGAAAGGAGCTTTGATAAAATATACTACAAGATTGTTATTGAAAAAGAGGATGATGAGGATGAAGAGCCTGATATCTATGGCACCTTGGATGATGAGCGCGGGGATAAGCTTGATTTTGCAGGATTTGTAGGAACATCCGATAAAATTGTTCTTCATTTGAATGACGGAAGGTGCCTGCAAATAGTCTTCCTGGATGAAAGCGGAGAATTTGAAGTGGATGGTGGTTTCAGAGAAAAATAATGGCGCACCGATTTAAATTGTTCCCTCATTATCATCAAGTTGAAATTACCATTGGAAATGGTTAGATTGAAAAATTAACGTTTGTTTTTTGTTTGAATATTTTAATAGAAAAGTGTATTAACCAGCGGCGACAACAACCAGAGTGGGTGGAGAGGTGACCGAGTGGCTTAAGGTGCACGCCTGGAACGCGTGTGTACGCAAGTACCGTGAGTTCGAATCTCACCCTCTCCGCCATTCTTTAAGGAAATTCTACAGTGTGATAGCCAGGTTCTGCGCAACAAAGACTCGCGAACCCCGCCAGATCCGGGAGGAAGCAACGGTAGTGAGTAACTTTGTGTGTTGCAGAATACCTGGCTATCCTTTTTTCAGATTCTCTTGAATCCGTGAGCAGCTGAATCATGTCCTATTTAGTATTAGCCAGAAAATGGCGACCACAAACATTTGAAGAAGTTGTCGGGCAGCAGCCGGTTGTCCGGACGCTTCAGAATGCCATCGAACGGAACCGTATTCCGCATGCCATGATTTTCAGCGGGGTTCGGGGAGTTGGCAAGACAACCCTTGCCAGGCTGGTTGCCAAAGCCCTTAATTGCCAGGAGGGACCGACAAAAATCCCGTGCAACAAGTGTGAACATTGCAAGGAGATCACCAGCGGCAATGCCATGGATCTCCATGAAATAGATGGCGCCTCTAACCGTGGTATCCAGGAGATACGGGAATTGAAGGAAAATATCCGCTTCTTCCCGGCCAAGAGCAGATATAAGATCATCATAATCGATGAAGTTCATATGCTTACCACAGAGGCCTTTAATGCCTTGCTGAAGACCCTGGAAGAGCCCCCTGAGCATGTTTTTTTCATGTTTGCCACCACGGAACTGCATAAAATTCCCATCACAATTCTTTCCCGCTGTCAACGCTATGAACTGCAGAAGGTCACTTCCCTTGAACTGTTTGAGTTTTTCAGTAAAATTTCCAGGGAAGAGAAAGTAAAGATATCCGACTGGGCCTTGAATGTGATTGTCAGGGAGGCAGGGGGCTCCGTTCGAGACGGGCTCAGCCTCCTGGACCAGATTTTTTCCTTCAGCGGTGACGAGATAACCAATGAGGATATTATCCAGGTTCTTGGACTTGTTGACAGTCAGGTGATCAGTTCCATGGCAGGGGCAGTGCTCTCCGGTGATCTTGCCAGCGGTTTAAAGATACTTGATGATGCCACATCCTACGGGGTTGATTTGAAGAGGCTCTCCAATGATCTGCTCTATTATTTCAGGGCTCTTCTGATATGCCGTATCAGTGCAGAGCCTGAAAAACTTCTTGATGTCCCGGATCAGGAGTTTGAGGAACTTCGTAAAACTGCAGCCCAATATTCCATTGAAACCCTGCAGCTTAATTTCAACATTCTGTTAAAGGGTGCCGAGGAGATGCAGTATTCCTCCCATCCACGTTTGGCCCTTGAAATGGCCCTGATAAGAGCTGCGGAGACCGGAAATATTATACCGGTGACACAATTGCTCGAAAGGCTTGAAGGAATGCAGGGGAAGGGAAGCGCAGGCCCTGAAAGAAATATCCCCAGGCCCCAGGCTCCACCTCCAAGGCCTGCTGTCAAAGAAAAGGTAAAGGAAGAAGCTGCAGCCAAAACTGTTCAGCTCCAGGTTTCAGAGGATCCTGTACAGCAGGAAAGAGAAGAAATAGCAGCAGAAGCAAAGGCAGAGGAGAAAGTCGAAAAACCGGAAAAACAGGTAATTGAAGAACCCGCTGCCCCGCAAGCTGTCCAGGAAGTTATACCCCGGAAAGAAGCTGAAGAAAGTGTGGTTGAACCTGTTACCCCGCCTCCTACCAAGGAAGTTCGTAAACACTGGGATGGATTTATTGAGTATGTAATGGACAGAAAGAAGTGGATGGCGCACACCCTGCGTCTCTGCTCTAATGTTCGTGTAGAAGATACGGATCTGGTTTTGAAGTTTGATGATCCTTCTGATTGCAAGATGTTGCAGACAAAGGAAAATATTAAATTTCTCACCGAGTTTTCACAGGATTTCTTTCAGAAGGAATTTAAAATTGTCATCAAGATCCGTGGAGCCGATTCCAACGGAGTAATAAAACAGGATGGAAATGAGCCCCAGGAAGAGAGGCGCGCCCTGGCAAATGATCCGCTTGTGCAGATGGCTAATGAGGTTTTGGGCGGAAGGGTGGCGAATATCAGGACAGGTCCGCGCAGCAGATAGATAAATAAAAAAGGTTTCAAGGGTTCGAGGGGTCAAGGGGTCGAGGGAAATGACCGGGAATTATAAGAAGGGTAGTGAAGATAAGGAGACAGAAGACAGGATTTTTAAACCTTGTTCCTTGTGTCCTGCACCCTGAAGGGTATAAACGCCCTGAACAGATGATTTTTTCATAAGGCCTGTTAGATTCTTTTATACCTATACATAGGAAATAGCAAAAATGGACATGAGTGAGATAATGCGCCAGGCTCAAGAGTTTCAGCAAAAAATGAGCCAGGTGCAGAATACGTTGGCTGATCGGGTAGTCACTGCATCAGTTGGCGGTGGTATGGTTTCAGTAACAGTAAACGGTAAGAATGAATTGCTATCTATCCGGATTGAGAAAGAGGTTATCAACCCGGAAGACCAGTCAATGCTGCAGGACCTTATCGTGTCCGCTGTAAACGAAGGCATAAAAAAAGCACAGGATATGGCCCAGACCGAGATGCAGAAAATTACCGGTGGCATGAAAATACCGGGAATGTTTTAACGTCTGGGGTGATATTATGCAGGTTGTGCCGCCAGCTCTGGAAAGATTGATCCAGGATTTAAGCAAACTGCCGGGTATCGGCAAGAAAACAGCGACCCGCCTTGCCCTGCATATCATGAGAAGTCCTGCAGAGGAGGCCAGGTCCCTGGCCGCCGATTTAGCTGAGCTCCATATTGCTGTTAAATTGTGCAGCACCTGTTTTATTTTTTCAGAAACAGATCCCTGTAAAATATGTTCCGATCACAGTCGAAACTCTGAGGTTGTCTGTGTTGTGGAGGGGGCGGATGATCTGCTTGCCATTGAAAAGACAGGGGCCTATCATGGCCTCTATCATATCCTGCATGGTGTGTTGGCACCTATGGACGGTATCGGTCCTGACGAGATCAAGATCAAAGAGTTGGTTGAGAGGATAAAGCACCGTAAAATTGCCGAAATTCTGATTGCCACGAGTTCAACCGTTCCAGGTGAGGCGACAGCCTCATATCTTGCCATGATTCTGTCCCGGGAACCGGTGAAAGTGACCCGGCTTGCCTGCGGTATTCCGATGGGAATGGATATAAAATATGCTGATGAAGTAACCCTGGCCAGAGCTATCGAAACACGCCGTGAATCAAAGTGATGTATTGAGGACTATTAGGCCTGGTCCTCAAGGCCAGGTCATAGTTAATTGTCTCTGCCTCCTAGTACCATAACATTCAGGCACAAAGGCACAAAGTAAAAACTATGAAATCCGATCTTAGAATAAATGTATGTGGAACAATTAATACAGTTTCGGTTTGTGGTCGTAGTTGTTTTTTAGAATTTTGCGTCTCTGTGCCTTTGTGCCTATTGATTAGACCAACTGTGTTCAAAGCCCCTGCAAGGGGTTAACCAAAATAGGGTCCTTTAGACTGGATATTTACTTTGTTCTTTCATGTGATATTTCCTTGACAGGAAAGGCGATTGCTGGTAATTGGTTTGCGTTTTAACAATCCCGATGCTTGGCTCTAACAATCGGTTTGCTTTTGAGAAAGAAATTACCCGTATTTGGGCGGCTTTGTTAGGCGCGTAGCTCAGTGGGAGAGCGCTTCCCTGACGCGGAAGAAGTCGGCGGTTCGAAACCGCCCGCGCCTACCAGTTAATTCCACAGATGATTAAATAAGCGTAGGCTTCGCTGTGGTAAGTATGCCACAAAGGCTTGAATCTGGCGAAGCCTTCTTGTTTCCGGCCAATTTTTTTGTCCGGAACCTAGGAAAAAATAAGACGATAATTGTTACGGTTTGAATAAATGTCAGAGATAACTGTCCAGGTACCTGAGGGCGAACAGAAACAGTTTGCAGGAGATGCAACGGTTGCTGATGCTATTGCAGAACTGCTGTCCAATAAACAACGGAAGCAAACTGTTGCAGCAGGAGTAGGCGATGACCTCGTTGATCTCTCCGTCAGGCTTGACAGCCTGGGCCTGGAAACTGTTGAGCTGCGCCCCGTTACCATCTCATCTGATGAAGGGTTGGATATCTTGCGGCACAGCACCGCGCATCTTATGGCCAAGGCAGTACTGGACCTCTATGGGCCTGATCTGAAAGTTGCCATCGGACCTTCCATTGAAGACGGGTTTTACTATGACTTTGACAGGGAAACCCCTTTTACGCCTGAAGACTTTGAAGCCATTGAAGCCAAGATGCTGGAAACAGTAAGAGGCGGGATTTCATTTGAAAGGAATGTGGTATCCAAGGCAGATGCCATAGAACTTTTTGAAAAAAAAGGCGAGCAGTACAAGGTTGAGCTTCTCAAGGAAATTGAAGCTGATACCGTGAGCCTGTATCAGCTCGGTGATTTTGTTGATCTGTGCCGCGGGCCCCATGTCCCGAATAGCAGCTGGCTGCAGGTATATAAACTGATCAAGGTGGCCGGTGCATACTGGCGGGGCGATGAACGCAATCCTATGCTGCAGCGATTATATGGAACAGCGTTTGCTGATAAGAAAAAGCTGAAAAAATACCTCAATGCTCTTGAAGAGGCGAAAAAACGCGACCACAGAAAACTTGGCAAGGAGTTAGGCCTTTTCACCATCAGTGATCAGGTCGGCCCCGGCCTTATTCTCTGGCAGCCCAAGGGGGCGTTGCTGCGCAAGCTTATTGAAGATTACTGGAAAGACGAGCATTACAAAAATGATTATGAATTGCTCTATACACCGCATATAGCTAAGCTTGATCTGTGGAAGACAAGCGGTCATCTCGATTTTTACAGCGAGAATATGTATTCCTCCATGGCCATTGACAATGTGCAGTATCAGTTGAAGCCGATGAACTGCCCCTTTCATATTGCCATATACAAGTCACAGATGCGAAGCTACCGGGAGTTTCCTATCCGCTGGTGTGAACTGGGGACAGTATATCGTTATGAGAGGACCGGCGTTCTGCACGGACTGATGCGGGTCAGGGGGTTTACCCAGGACGATGCCCATATTTTTTGCCGGCCCGACCAGCTGGAAGATGAAATTTTTAATATCCTCGACCTTAACCTGAATATTCTGGAAACATTCGGGTTTGACCAGTATGATGTTTACCTGTCCACCCGGCCTGAAAAATATGTGGGCAGCGAAGAACACTGGCAGAAGTCGACAGATGCCCTGAAACAGGCTTTGGAGAAGAGGGGACTTGAATATCAGGTAGACCCGGGCGAAGGGGTTTTTTACGGTCCCAAAATTGATATAAAGATAAAGGATGTTCTGGGCCGTTCCTGGCAGTGTTCCACCATCCAGGTGGATTTCAACCTGCCTGAGCGTTTTGAAGTCAGCTATATTGGCGAGGACGGTAAGGAACACCAGCCCATCATGATCCACAGAGCTTTAATGGGCTCCCTGGAACGGTTCATCGGTGTGCTGATAGAAAACTATGCCGGTGCCTTTCCCCTCTGGTTGGCTCCGGTGCAGGCGCGTATCATGAATATTACCGATGCCCAGAGCGATTATTGTGAAAAGGTCTACCAGGAACTCCGTCAATCAGGTGTCAGGATTGAAAAGGATCTGCGAAACGAGAAGCTGAATTATAAAATACGGGAAGCCCAGTTGGCAAAAATTCCATATATGCTGGTAATAGGCGACCGTGAAGTTGAATCTGATACAGTTACTGTGCGGGAGAGAAGCGGAAAGAATCTGCCTCCCATGTCAGTTGAAGATTTTGCCACAAAAATTAAGGATGAATGTAAGGTCGTGCTTGGATAGTATGTGGGAGCACACAATGCCTATATATCATTTCAAATATTGCGTAAGGAGGTAGGGTATTAAAAGGAGAAGCAGGACACCAGTAAGCAAACGTGAAGTGAGAGTCAAGTTGAATGAAGATATTCGGCATAATCTGGTACGCTTGATCGGGTCGGATAGCACTCAGCTTGGAGTAATGTCCAGTCGTGATGCCCTTGAAAAGGCATATGATGAAGGCTTGGATCTTGTTGAGATCTCCGGCACTTCGGATCCTCCTGTCTGCCGGATAATGAATTATGATAAATACCGCTATGAGCAAAGTAAAAAGCAGGCTGAAGCTCGGAAGCGGCAGACTGTTGTTGAAGTCAAAGAGATAAAGTTCAGACCCAAGACAGAAGAGCATGACCTGAATTTTAAGATAAAAAATATAAAGAAGTTCCTGGCAAATAAAAACAAGGTGAAAATAACCCTGCGTTTTAGAGGAAGAGAGATTGTATATGCCCATAGCCAGGGTGTCGAGGTGCTGAATAAAATTGCCGAAGCCCTTGGTGAAGAGGCGACGATTATTCAGAGGCCCACCATGGAGGGGAGACAAATGGTCATGTTTGTCGCCCCCAAAAAGTTAAAGCTTGGGTTTCCTGCTCTTTTTGTTGAAAAAATAACGAAATAATAATACGTTAATTGATATAGTTGATAAATATTATAGTGTTTTAGGAGAGTAACTTCATGCCCAAGATGAAAACAAACCGCGGGGCGGCAAAGCGTTTCAAGGCCACCGGTACCGGTAAGATTGTGAGAAATAAAGCCTTTGCCAGTCATATTCTCACCAAGAAATCCACGAAGAGAAAACGGGAATCTGAGGAAATCAGGCCTGGTTGATGAGACAAATGTGAAGGGTATCAAGAGAATTTTGCCCTATCTTTAATGAGTTTATTTAAAGAAATATTAATTTGATAAAACAGAAAGAGGTATATACATGGCTCGTGTAACACGCGGTTTCAAAGCACGCCGCAGAAGAAATAAAGTCCTTAAATTGGCCAAAGGGTTCAGAGGTGGACGTCACAGATTGTACAAAACGGCTACAGAAGCTGTGGATCGGGCGCTCGGTTATGCGTATCGTGACCGGAGGAATAAAAAACGTGATTTCCGCAGACTTTGGATAGCCCGTATCGGTGCAGCTGCCAAACAGAATGGCACCAGCTACAGTAAATTTATGGGTGGTCTGAAGAAAGCCGGTGTGGAACTTGACCGTAAGGTCCTTTCCAATATGGCCATTCTTGATCCCAACGGTTTCTCCCAGGTTGTCAAACTTGCTGTCCAGTAAGCATTTGACCTGCTGAACCAACGATCATGGAGCAAGAGCTACTTCATCTCCAGGCTGAAGCAGAAACCAAGCTGTCAACTCTCGAAGACCTGAAGGATCTGGAAGAACTCCGGGTTCGTTATCTGGGTCGCAAGGGATTGTTCACCGGACTTCTGCGTCAACTTGGCCAGGCTTCAGCCGAAGACCGTCCACGCCTGGGTAAGCTGGCCAACCAGATCAAGGAAGAGCTTGATCAGAAATTCACTGCCAGGAAATCAGAGTTGGCCGCAAGTGATACAGGTGGGGCCGAGGGACGGGATGATTTAAGTCTGCCGGGACGTATGGCGCCTTTCGGGTGTCTGCATCCTGTGACCCAGATAATGGATGAGGTATGCTCAATTTTTATCGATCTTGGCTTCGCAGTTGCCGAAGGCCCTGATGTAGAGCTTGATTATTACAATTTTGAGGCCCTCAATATCCCCAAGCACCATCCTGCCAGGGATATGCATGATACCTTTTATATCAATGATTCCATCCTGCTGCGTACCCATACTTCTCCCATGCAGATCCGTGCTATGGAGAAGGAGAGACCACCCCTGCGGATAATTGCTCCCGGCAAAGTCTACCGCTGTGATTCAGACATAACACACACACCCATGTTCCATCAGGTAGAGGGTTTCCTGGTTGACCGCAAGGTTTCTTTTGCCGATCTCAAGGGAGTTTTAGCGGTATTTTGTCAAAAAATGTTTGATCAGGCTGATATCGGCCTGCGTTTCAGGCCGAGTTTTTTTCCGTTTACCGAACCGAGTGCTGAGGTTGATATAGGTTGTGTTATCTGTCAGGGGGGCGGTTGCCGTGTCTGTAAACAGACAGGCTGGCTTGAAATACTTGGCGCTGGAATGATTGACCCGGAAGTACTTAAAATGGTTGATTATGATCCGGAAGAATTCAGCGGATTTGCCTTTGGGCTTGGCATTGAGAGAATAGCAATGCTCAAATACGGCATTGACGATATCAGGTTGTTTTACGAGAATGACCTGCGTTTCCTCAATCAGTTTTAAGGGAGAGTAAAATGTCTCCCTGTCATTTACAGGGCCTGATAATATTAATTCTGAAATAATAGGCAAGGGCAGTAGATAGTCTTTTTTAAAATAATCTTTTTTACGTTTTTACCTGCGACTCATGAAATTCACCCTGAACTGGTTAAAAGAATATATCGACTTGGATCTGCCTGTAGATGTTGTGGCAGACAAGCTGACCATGCTTGGACTTGAGGTGGATAATGTAGATGAGTTGTACCAGGAGCTGGAAGTAATCAAGGTTGCCAAGATCATTGATGTCAGGCCGCATCCTGATGCTGACCGTCTCAGCCTGTGCGATGTTACGGTTGGCGAAGAAACATTCCAGGTTGTATGCGGAGCTCCTAATGCCAGACCTGAACTCCTGACAGCAATTGCCTTACCTGGAAGCACCATGCCTGGCGGGTTGATGGTCAAAAAAACCGCTATCCGCGGCCAGGAATCTTCCGGTATGCTGTGTTCGGAAAAGGATCTCGGCATAAGTGAAGACCACAGCGGCATCATGGAACTTCCAGACACTTCCAGTCCAGGGCAGTCACTTCCTGAAGCCCTTTCGTTACGAGACACTCTTATTGAGGTGGATCTCACTCCTAATCGTCCTGATTGTACCAGTGTTATAGGAATTGCCAGGGAAATTGCAGGTTTCACCGGCCAGAAAATGAACCTGCCGGTGAAAAACGACCTGCCGAAACTGAATGGTGAGGGAGTTCCGTTCAGCGTGGAAGTTCTCGACCCTGAAGATTGTCCCAGATATGCAGCAAGGCTTTTGAAAAATGTCAGCATCGGCCCTTCGCCCTGGTGGTTGAGAAAGAGACTTCTTTCTATCGGACTCAGGCCGATTAATAATGTAGTTGATATAACAAATCTGGTCATGCTGGAGTATGGTCAGCCGCTGCATGCCTTTGATTTTGACAGGCTGGGCGGTGGCAGAATTATTGTCCGTAGAGCCAGAGATGGTGAGGATATTGTCACCCTGGATGGCGAAAAAAGGAAACTTGACCAGAAAATGCTCCTTATCTGTGATGCTGAAAAGCCTGTGGCAGTTGCCGGAGTCATGGGTGGAGAGAATTCTGAGGTTATGGATTCCACAAAGAATATTCTGCTTGAAAGTGCCTGTTTCAATCCTCTCAGTGTCAGGCGTACAGCCAGGCATCTTAATCTGGGCACCGAGGCCTCATATAGGTTTGAGCGTGGTGTTGATCCTGAGCTTGCGCCCAGGGCCATGGAAAGGGCAATCCAACTCCTGGTTGAGATAGCTGGTGCTGAAGCTGTTGACAACGGCTATGACTGCGTTGCCGGAATTGCAGCAAGAGAGACAATAAAACTGCGCGTCAGCCGGACCAATGATCTTCTGGGCCTGCAGCTTAACTCCATGGAAATTAGCCGCTGCCTTGAAAGCATAGAGCTACAGGTGGTCCAGGCAGGCGATGATACCTTACTGGTGACGGTGCCAAGCTTCCGCGTAGACCTGGAAAGGGAAGTCGACCTGATTGAAGAGGTCGCCAGGCTGCAGGGCTATAATGAAATACCAACAACAATGCCCATCGTACCCATGAGTTTCCCGGAGCAGCAGCCGGGATTGGAATTGCGCAAAAAACTGGCTGCCATGCTCGTTTCCCAGGGGTTTTATGAAGCAATTAATTACAGCTTTGTTGATGAAAATTATTTTGACCGGCTGAAGCTGGACGATAATGATCCAAGCCGCAAAGCAGTAACGCTTCTCAATCCTCTTTCCGAGGATCAGAAGATCATGAGAACCATGATGCTGCCGAGTTTATTGCAGAATCTCTCCAGAAATACCAGCCGTCAGAACAACGACATCAGGCTGTTTGAGATCGGTAAGGTCTTTCATCCTGTTGCGGATGAACCCCTTCCCAATGAAAATATGCGTGTGGCAGGGGTATTAAGCGGCCGTCGGCATCCCTGTTCCCCCCTCCTGCATTTTGAGACTGCAGCGGTCGACGTCTATGACTGCAAGGGAATAGTGGAAGCAATCCTGCAGAAGGTAAGGCTTTCAAAGGTTGTGATTTCTGTTTCCAGAAATGAGGCAAGTACTGTTCCAAACTATATTCAGTCTGATTCGTATATAGTTTTCCAGACTGTGGATAAGCAGCTTGGAGTCCTTGGAAAAATTGACAACGATGTTTTGAAGGCTTTTGGCATCAAGCAGGATGTTTTCTTTTTTGACCTTGATCTGGATATGATAACAGATATCCAGCCTGAACCGAAATCGTTCAGGCAACTGCCTAAATTTCCGTCCGTGAACAGGGATATTGCTCTTGTCGTTCCTGAGGCTGTTGCCGCAGGTGAACTGTTGTCAGCCATTGACAATGCCAGGGAAGCGCTTGTGGAGTCGGTTGAAATATTTGACGTATACCGCGGAGATTCTGTTGGTGCCGGAAATAAGAGCGTTGCCCTCACATTAACCTATCGTTCTGCTGAGCAGACCCTTGATGATAATACAGTTAACAAGGTGCATCAAAGACTTATCCAGATGCTGGAAAAAGATTTTCAGGGTAAACTGCGTGAAGCAGTATAAAAGATTAACAATAAACACATTCTAAAGCGGAACTGTAAAATGAAACGATCAAACGTTACCCGCAAGGACCTGGCAAGAGCTATACATAATAAATTAGGGTTTTCCCAGAGAAGTGCTGAAGAAATAATCGATACGGTTTTTTCCACCATGAAATCTACTCTCTTAAATGGTGAATCAATCAAACTGGTACATTTCGGGACATTATCCGTCAGGAAAAAATCACCCAGGAAGGGCCGTAATCCTCGGACCGGTGAAACCATGGAGATATCCAGCAGAAGTATGGTCACCTTTAAACCGAGCAAAGGGTTGCGGATGAAGATCAATAACACATAGAACAGTGGATAAGACAACCCGTCAGAATGTGAAAGAAAAAGCTTTGGCAGCTTCGCTGGGTCCAGGAAGCATACCTGATAAGCTTTATTTCAAGATCGGCGAGGTCAAGAAAATAACCGGGGTGGAAACACATGTTCTCCGGTACTGGGAGTCGGAATTCAAGATTATCCGTCCCCAGCGGGCTTCTTCAAAGCAAAGGCTTTATCGTAAGATTGATGTTGAGAATATTTTAACAATTAAAAAGCTGCTGTATGAAGATGGTTATACAGTACCGGGAGCCCGAAAACTGCTGACAGCTAAAAAAGGCGCAAATAAAGAGTACTGCTGAACCAAAGATATCAGAGGGCAAGGCACAATCAATGCTCGCTGAGCTTAAAAGTGATCTGAAACAGTTGCAGGAGATGTTGGAAAAAAAGTAAAATTGTAAAAGATTTATATTATATACAAGAAAAAGATTCGGTCGGGATGTAGCGCAGTCTGGTAGCGCACCTGAATGGGGTTCAGGGGGC
>PVMK01126484.1_pt1 | contig 48247 bp, 56 predicted proteins | sample 1853481 | NCBI WGS metagenome assembly PVMK01 (sample SAMN08533507, study PRJNA380276) | Marine sediment metagenome, whole genome shotgun sequencing project.
AAATCTTCATTCCAGACCTCATAATTTACTCCGAAAACAGCTCTTTTTATTCTGCAAATATGGAATAAATCCATATTTATAACCACTTAACCAATCAACTAATCACACAATCAACGATATCTTTATTCAGCACCTTGACATACTCCCTGCCCGCCTCATAGGCTTCATCCAGATAATCGGGAAACTTCAGCACATCGCCTTCAAAATCAAGTTCCCGATATAGCAGCGCCTTCCAGAGTTTCATGTCGATCGTGTCAAAAAAATACCTCATGCTGAGAAGGATACCATCAAACAGTTTTTTCCCTTTGGTGGCACCGACTGAAATAAAAAGTCCTTTGCGAGGTACTTTCGGCTGGTTCCTGGGGGTCTTGTCGATCCAGTATTTTTTGACCCAAAGGGATTGAAACCGATCCATGAGGATTTTGGTATGTGCACTTACCGTATAGAAAAAGACCGGAGAAGCCAGAATTAAACCATCAGATGCCAGGATCTGGTCCCGAGCTTTCTGAAAATCATCCTTAAGCCTGCACTCGCCGGATTTCGTGCAGCCAAATATCTCCAGGCAGGGAGACATTTTTAAATCGCGCAGAACGATTTCCTCCACCTGAGCGCCTGAATCTCTGGCGCCTTCGACTGCTTTTTTCAGTAAGGTTGCCGTATTGCCCTTGCGGCGGGGACTTCCGTAGATGGCTACTATTTTTATCTTCTCCACTTTTCTTCTCTAAATAAATATGACCTGAGCTGATCGGTTCCAGGTTCAGGGTTCAAGGTTCAAAGGTTACAACCGATAGAGATTGCTCACAATTTTGATCAAAATCCGGAATACCCGACATAACCAATTGGGAGCTATTCGTTACTGGCTACTGGTGAAGACACAATCCCCTTGATATGAGCCGCGTGCGCTTTTCCAACCCGGAACGTTGAACTCTGAACCTCTCAACCTAAGATTTAGATCTCCATAATCAGCCCGAGCGGACAATGATCCGACCCGTAAATACTGTTATCGATGAAAGCCTCTTTAATCCAGCCTTTGTCGATGATGTCCCGGGTAACAAAAAAATAATCGATGCGCCACCCGACATTGCGATCTCTTGCTTTAAACCGGTACGTCCACCACGAGTATTTTACGGTATCAGGGTGAAAATAGCGAAAGGTGTCGGTGTATCCGTTTTCAGTGATGCGATCGAGCCAGTCGCGCTCTATGCGTAGGAATCCGGATGTGTTTTCGTTCGGCTTCGGGTTCTTCAGGTCAATTTCATTATGCGCGATGTTGTAATCGCCGGTAATGATAAGGCTTCTGCCTTGTTTTTTGTATTCATCGGTATAGTTAAAAAAATTTTCGTAAAATTCCAATTTATACTGCAGCCGTTCTTCGCTCATCTGTCCGTTGGGAAAATACACGTTAAAAAAAACGAAATCATCAAAATCCATTTCCACGATGCGGCCTTCGTTGTCGAATTTGGATTCGCCGATACCGAATTTAACGCTTTTCGGCTTCATCCGCGCATAAACAGCAACGCCGCTGTATCCTTTTTTAACCGTGGCATGGGACCAGTGAGATTCATATCCCTGAATGCTTTCCATCTCATCGGTAAGTTGGGGCGCCTGGAGTTTGATCTCCTGCAGAGCAAAAATATCCGCATCCAATTGCCTAAATGAGTCAAAAAAATCTTTTTTAATGACGGCCCGCAGACCGTTGACGTTCCAGGAAATCAACTTTATCGTCTCTTTGTCTTTGCCATAACTATAATCTCATTAACCGTTCACAGGTTCAGGGTTCAACGTTCAGGGTTAAGAACAAAGAAGGCATTAAAGACCCGATGTTCTGGATAAAAATGCTCATTTTTCCAAATAATTGCCAATTTGGCTCCAAATTTTGGATTAGGCCTGACGAAGCTGACGCTTTTGTAGTAAATACGCATCTCAAATGCAGTCCTGGGACGAGAATACAACCTTGAACCCCTGAACCTTTGAACCGTGAACGCCTACCAAATTAACTGCCGACCAGCGTGCGGATCCGATCAGAAATTTTATTGTCTCCGAAATTTTTACATACTGCCAGAACCGAGCGCAAACACTCTCTGATAATTGCCGATTTGGGCCGGGATGATCCCAGTTGAGCGTCAATGGTTTTCAAATCGGCCATCAATTCGGTGAGCGTGTCAAAGTCCAACCCAAGGGAACCGGCCTGATTTCTTCAGCTCAGAAGCAATTTGCTCAACAGCCAGCCTGCCGGAAGAATTCAATAAGGGCGCTTCATCGAGTTCCGAAAATTCATCACCGCTTGATGCCCCAGGTCCGATTAATTTTCGGGCCATTTGCGATCCATCCGCGCTGATGCCAATTCCACCGGAAAGCGTTCGGATTTCCACCAGCATGTAACCCATGAGTTCCTGGGCCACCGTGGAAGCAATATCCCGCTCCAGACCCAACTGATCACCGATATCATACATGGAAACCTGCACCGTCGAATCGCCCTTTGTCTGTTCAAAGAGTTGGATCAGATATTGCTGTCCGGTTATATCGATTTCATCCGAATTCATCATATCCAGAACTTGTTGAATAGTTTTCTGGTTGAATGGTTGATTACAGACCTCGTCATTAAACATCAAAAAAATGCGGTGAGTCCTTATGTGACGCAGGATTGCATAAAAGTTGGACTCAGGTTTCAGGTGTCGGGTGTCAGCCCCGCCGCCGGCTAAAAAAACGGCCGGTCTAATCGAAAAAGAAACTGATGAACGTCGAACATCGAACATTGAACATCCAACATCGAATAATGAATTCTGTCAATTTTATTAAAAGAACTGAGCAACACCCGGCACAAGCGCCTGCGCTGCACGAGCGAAGCTTCCCTTCGAAATTCGACTCGGCTGCTCTAGGCGTGCTCAAGCCCTGAGCTTGCCGAAGGGCTCGTTGCAAGCTGCGGTCTTTAGATCACGTCTTCAGCGTGATTCGCTTGTTTTAAAATTAGATAAAGCGTAGCGTCATCAATATTCGACGTTCGATGTTGGACGTTCGATGTTCGACGTTCAATCTGTTTGCTGTTTAATCTAGGCCCGGCCATCGACGCGGCCGGTTTAATCATCAAGAAAACCGTGCCATTTTGGCCTAGTTTCATACAAGGTGTCAGTAGTAAAAAAGCGAGAACCGGCCTGAAACCTGACACCTGAAACCAAATTCACGGAACAAAACCGGTGTAAAAAGTTAAGTCTATGTGCATCAAGTTACAGGTGAATTATCATCACCCCAGTATCAAGCATCCGGCTATCCCGTCACAACGGCCTGGATGGCGCCCTTGATATCCGGATACTGAAACGAAAAACCGTAATTGAGCAGTCGATCGGGGATGGTGCGCTGACTGCCCAGAAAAACGTCGCCGAATTCACCCATTGCCAAGCGGATCATAAATGCCGGTGCCGGCATAAAGGAGGGGCGACCCAATACTTCACCCAGGGTTTGGGCCAGTTCGCGATATCGAACCGGATTGGGGGCACAGAAATTAAGAGGACCGCTGACATCCTGATGTTCCAAAATAAACAGGATAGCCGCCATGAGATCCTCCAGATGCATCCACGGGAACCATTGGTTTCCACTGCCCAGGGAGCCGCCGACAAACATTTTAAATGCAGGGATCATTTTAGCCAGGGCGCCGCCGTTTTTTCCGAGGACAACCCCAAATCGCATGACGGCAACCCGACCCCCTTTTGAGGCTGCCTGCAGGGCCTCTTTTTCCCAATCCCGTGAAACACCGGCCAAAAAATTCACGGCCGACGCCTTCATCTTCTTTTAGAATGTCATCGCCTCTGTTGCCGTAATACCCGGCGCCGGAAGCATTGCAAAGAGTGATGCTCCTGCCCTCCGGCAGGGCCGCCACCACATGACGGGTGGTCAGAATGCGGCTGTTATAAATCATTTCTTTACAGCTTGCAGTCCAGCGTTTAAAAATGGTTGCCCCGGTCAGATTCACCACTGCGTCCGCTTCTTCGACCTCTTTTTGCCACTCGCCCGGTCGGGTTGTATCTGCTGCAATATATCGATAATTCTCATGACGAATCCGGTGCTGATCGGCTGATCTGCCGACTGCGGAGACCTTATGCCCCCTGCTCAGCAAATACTCCGAGAGATTAGAGCCGATAAAGCCCGAACCGCCCGTGATAAGTATTTTCATGGATCGTCTCCCCAATCCGGATAAATCGGAAAAATGAGCTAAAATGATCTAAAATTTAAAATGACTAAAATTGTGGTGTCGCTCGCGCAGCGCAGGCGCTTACGCCGCGTGTCGCTCCGTCAATTAAATCTCTATTAGGGTATAGCGCCCCGCATCTTGTTGCGATAAAATGCACAATAACAATTCATAAGGCACTAAGCTTTTTCCGAGCCTGCGCTCAGAAAAAGTGGCCCCTTCAAGGCAATTTGAGAGCAGAGACTCAAGTGGCAAACGCCCGAAATGCCGATTGGATTATTTCTCTCCAGCACAATACCAGCGGTTCCTTACAACATGTTGTCAGAAAAACGCCCTTAAGGCACTAAGCCTCCTCTACCGACTCATCGTATGTAGCGTAAATGGATTTGTCAATAATTAATCGGTGCTGGATTTTTTCAACTAACTGAATATACGGAGTTTCTTCGGGGTTTCCAATTTTTCTGAAAATGGGGGATGGAATGGGTCACGTTTGGATCTGGTACTGGCGTAATGCAGGTATTCAAGTTAGTTCGCTTCGCTCACAATTGGAATGCTGGAATAGTGGAATAATGGGTTCTGGGATAATGAAATGTTGGAATAATGGTCCCGCCATCGGCGGGATTGATGATAAAATTAAAATGGTTAATATCCTTTTGAAAACCAATATTCCGTCATTCCACCATTCCATTATTCCATTTCCGGGGCAAATTCGGAAGCCCCAAAAAACCTCTATATTCTCAGTGGGTTGTAGAAATTCCGATACATTAAGTGCTGCACTCGGGACATATCCCGATGAATTCAAGTCTATGCCCGATGATCTTAAAATCGGTGGCGCCTTGTAGATCATGTTTAATCGTGACATCAAAATCAACCGGGGCATCAACCACTCGATCACAACGAATACATCTGAGATGGTAATGGTTTTCCGTTTTTCCGTCGAACCGTTTCTGTGTGCAGCCCAGTTCGAGTTTTTGAATATCGCCGCTTTCAGCAAGGATTTCAAGGTTGCGATATACGGTTCCAAGGCTGATGCGGGGCAGGCGCTTGCGAACCACTGCATAGAGCTCATCGGCGCTGGGATGAGTATCCACCTTACGGAGCTCCTCCAGGATAACTCTACGTTGACGTGTCATCCGGAAATTTAATTGTTTTTGCAAACCCATCCCTTATCTTTCATCAATAGGTGTATATTCACATACATCGGGGCCACAGTATTCTCCTATGTATTCGGATTCGGGTCGATACAGGGTGGGTTTTGGAGCAGCACCTGCAAATTGCTCTTCAATTACGTGGGCGCACCAGCCCGCAATTCGGGAGATCGCGAACACCGGTGTAAACAGATCAGCCGGAATACCCAGTGAATAATACAGCGAACCGCTGTAAAAATCGACATTTACGTAAATATCTCTTCCTTTACGCTTTTTAAACTCCTCTTTGCCTGCTTTTTCAAGTTTGGCGGATATTTCATACCACTGGGTCTTACCGATCCTCTCTTCCAGCACTTTAGACATGGATGCTACGATATGTGCGCGGGGGTCATCGGTGTCGTAGACGGCATGCCCCAGACCAAAAATCACTCTACCGGCATCAAACTCCTGATTCACGTAATCCCTCACCTTACCCAGCGACCCGATTTTAAACAACATTTCCATTACCCGTGTATTGGCACCGCCATGCAGGTCACCGGATAAAGATCCTACCGCAGCTGCAATGGCCGCATATATATGCGCTCTGGTGGAAGCAACTTCCCGGGCGGCAAAGGTTGATGCATTAAACGAGTGCTCGGCGTGAAGGACCAGCGCCGTATCTAAAAATCTGCCCATGTCTTCATCGGGCATTTCGCCGGAGAGCATGTATAAAAAATTGGCTGCGTGATCCAAATCCGTAGAAGGCTCAATCGGCTCTTTATCGTTGCGGATTCGGTCCCAAGCCGCTATAATGGTAGGAAATTTGGCAATGAGTCTAACCGCCATACGCAGGACCGCTTCCATGGATTGATCCTTTTTGTCAGGATCATGGTGGGCCAACAGAGGAACGGCAGCTTGCAAAATATCCATGGGCAACGCATCTTTCGGCCGGTTTTTCAGGACTTCAATCACCGCGGGCGGCAGATGTCGTTCAGCTAAAAGCCGGCGTTTAAACTCTTCAAGTTCGGCATTTTCGGGCAGCTTTTCATAAAGCAGCAAATAAGCGACTTCTTCAAACGTCGCACTTTTGGCCAGGTCCTGAACCAGATAGCCCCTGTAAATCAAGCGGCCGTTTGCTCCGTCAACTTCACAAATGCGGGTATCTGCGATGACAACACCCCGAAGGCCTGTATTTAAAACGGGTCTGCATTCTTCCATTTTTGCACCTCTTTGCATATTTTGTTATAGGTCGATCCACATATCGGCTTCATTACCACAATGGCTGCAGGTAGCTGTCCCCCTGACACGTTTTTCAGACTCCGTTTTCTGCAATAAATCGGAACCGGACACCGCGCCTTCCTCCGCTTCAACTTCAGGTAATGAACACGTGACAACCATCTCAGCCTCGTTACCGCAGTTTTCGCATTTGCAGACTTCTTTCCTGACAATCTCACTCATGAGAAACTCCTTTTAATCCACAGATTTCGCAGATTACACGGATTACTCCAATCACTTGAAGGGCAATGCGAAATCTGCTCTCTATAAAATGTGACTTCCTTAAAAAATTGTCAAGAAAGATATTAAGAAGGACGGAAGGCCCCCTAGTTCAGATATCGTTGATTGGTTGATTAGTTGGTTAGTTAAGTGGTTGTAAATATGGATTTATGCCATATTTGCAAAATAAAAAGAGCTATTTTCATAGTAAATTATGAGGTCTGTAGTTTAAAAGGTCATTTTATCCAGCGGCCGACGTTCGGGAATGTACTCGTGTGGAATTTTTCCCTCATTCCAATCGGTTGACACATAGAGGTTGCAGTAACAGCTGCCGTATTCTTCTATATCCGGCACACTGTAAACGCAGGGGCAAATGATGTCCCGGTCGGCCTTCCGGTCACCGGAAAGCAGCCTGCAGGGGCAACCCATATAACCGTAACGCCCTTTGTTGACAAGCAGGGCTTCCAAGAGCTCAAAAGTTCGTTCCTTGTCCTGATTGAAATAATAACCTTTGGCTTCCTGGATTTTTTTCATTCTCTCATAAAGCTCTTGTGCATCCATCACATTCCCAATGCCTCCTTGATTTCCTTTTCTTTAAAACCCACGATAACCTTTTCGCCGATGATGATAGTGGGAAAGGAACAGCGCGGATTAAACTTTTTGACATCTGCAATGATCGCTTTTCTTTCATCGCCTTCGAGTTTGTCCACTTCGATGAACTCGTATTTAATAGTGCATTCGCCTAAAAATTTTCTGGTTGCTTTACAATGACTACAGGTGCTCAAAGAGAAAATCTTAACTTCCGGTTGAGACATAGAATAATCCTTTCTTAGGTTTGAGTGCCGGCATGGCCCGATAGCATATTTTCATGCTTCCGGAGCCAATTACAGGCCCGGAATATCTGCCAGCTTCGCATAACACATTACAATAACAGAAAGTGAATTTCAATAATATAAAAAAATTCTTGTTACGAATTCGGGCATCCTTCATATGACGCCAAAAGTAGTTTACACTTTTTATCGTAGGTTGGGTTGTGCGGACGTAAACGTCGGGTAAAGCTTAGTTCAACTAAATAACAACTTCTTGCTATCTAACGTAATTTTTCTGCAATAACACTACCCAACATTAAAGTCGCTTAACCCAACCTACAACTACTTTGTCCTTAGCCCTGAACATTGAACCCTAAACCGGTGAACGGTTACTAATTCGCCTGCATTTTTTTTGCTTGACAAAAATCTATATTAAATCTATATGATAACCATTACTATTACCCTTCTATATGATGCTATTCAAACTGAATTTTCATAATTTCCCTTTTATGAAAATCCAGCCTGTTAACACCATTCTCAATAATTCCACCAAAGGAGGCTATAAATGGCTGAAAATAAAGCAATTCCAAAAAAGAAGGAGATCGATATCAGTGATGTAACCATTTGTGATGCTACCGCCCAGATGCTCATCAAGGCCCGCAAGGACGGTGTCGAAACCGCTTTTGACCGCGCGGCTAATATGAAGGCTTGCCCCATCGGGGCCGATTCGGCCTGCTGCAAGCACTGTGTAATGGGACCCTGCCGTCTGAACTCCAAAGACCCCTATTCCAAAGTGGGGGTATGCGGTGCCACCATCGACACCATCATGTCACGAAACTTCGCGCGCATGGTGGCTGCCGGCAGTGCCGCCCACACCGACCACGGCATGGGCATGCTGGATCTTTTCCGCGAAGTGCTAAACGGCAATATCAAAGACTATACCATCAAAAATCCCAAAAAACTCATCGAGGTCGCCCAATCCATCGGAATCGAAACGGAAGAGCGCGAAATCAAAGAGATCGCCATGGATCTGTATCGCGAGCTTGAACGCACCTACACCCAGGTGGAAGGAGAAATTCCTTTTGCCAAGCGGGTGCCGGAAAAAACCCTGGAAACCTGGCGCAAACTCGGCATTGTTCCGCGCGGGGCCATGCGCGAAATTATGGAATTGATGCACCGCTCCGCCATGGGCGTGGACCAGCATTATGAAAACATCACCCGGCAAACCAGCCGCACTGCGCTGGCCGACGGTTGGGGCGGATCCATGGTAGCCACTGAAATATCCGACATTCTGTTCGGTACCCCATCGCCGGTAACCGTGGAAGTGAACATGGGCGTCTTAAAGGAAGACCAGGTCAATATCATCATTCACGGCCACGAGCCCAATCTTTTTGAGTCCATCGTGCAATCTGTCAAGGAACCCACCCTGATCCAGGCCGCTAAAGATGCCGGCGCCAAGGGAATCAACCTGGTGGGCATGTGCTGCTCCGGTTTGGAGATGTTCGTGCGTCACGGCACGCCCCATGCCGGCAACTTTATGTCCACCGAGGCGATTATGGTCACCGGGGCGGTGGACGCCATGGGCGTAGATTATCAGTGTATCAAACAGGGCCTGGTTAAAGTGGCGGACTGTTACGGTACCAAGCTGATCACCACCAACCGGCGCTGCCACATCGAAGGTGCGCTGCATATTGAGTTCCATGAAGACAAACCCAAGGAATGTGCCGATGAGATTGTTATCCAGGCCATCGACCGCTTTAAAAACCGCAACCTGCCGATTGAAATCCCTCAGATTGTCAACACCGGTGTGCAAGGGTTTTCCCACGAGTACATCAATTACATGCTTGGCGGAAGCTTTCGCTCCTCATACACCCCGCTGAACGACAATATTATCAACGGCCGCATTCGGGGGGTGGCCGGGGTGGTGGGATGCACCAACCCCCGGGTAAAACAGGACTGGCTGCATGTGGAACTGGTCAAGGACCTGATCAAAAATGACGTTCTGGTGCTTCAGACCGGGTGTTCGCAGATTGCACTGGCCAAGGCCGGCCTGACGACCCCGGAAGCGGCCTATCTGGCCGGTGACGGTTTAAGGGAAGTGTGTGAAACCGTCGGCATGCCGCCGGTTTTGGGTATGGGTGCCTGTGTGGACAACAGCCGGATTTTGATTGCCGCATCCGAAATGGTAAAAACCGGCGGCCTGGGGGACAGCATCGCCGATCTGCCGGTGGCTGGATGTGCACCGGAATACATGAGTGAGAAAGCCATCTGTATCGGACACTATTTTGTCGCATCCGGTGTATATACGGTATTTGGCGTATCCTTCCCCATTGTTGAAGGTACTAAATTTCACAAGCATCTGTTTGAAGAACTGGAAGAGCTGGGCCTGGGTAAATGGGGATTTGCCACCGACCCCCATGAAATGGCGCACCTGATAATTGCGCACATCGACAAGAAGCGCAAAGCGCTGGGTATCGACAAGGCCAGGGAGCGCACCCTGGTTAATATGGCCGATCGACGGGCAATGGATGCGGCTTAAAAGTATCCGTTTACAGGTTAATCTGAAAATTAATAAAAAGGGGCTTCAAATTGGAGCCTTTTTTTATTGACGGTTTCGTAAAAAGTCGAATTTCGCCATTTATCTGGATACCCGTGAAGGCGGGTATCCAGGCCGCAAAGTGACTTTTTACGATTTAATCTTTATTATCTTTAATAGATAGTTGTTGACAAATAGGAATTATTCTTATTTAAGAGCAATATGCAGGAAAAATTAGAAGGTACGCTTTTACAAAATCTCTTTGAAAAGTGCAAAACGCACAACCTCAAAGTGACGCCCCAGCGTACGGCTATTTATCAGGAGCTTCTTAAATCCAAAGAGCATCCGACGGTGGATGTCATGTTCCAGACGATCAAAAAAGAGTTTCCTAATATTTCCTATGATACCGTGAGCCGCACGATGTTAACATTTGCGAAAATCGGCCTTGTTGACCTGGTAGAAGTATACGGTGGTGCCAAACGATTCGATCCCAACATGTCAAATCATCATCACCTCCACTGTGTTTTCTGCGGGCAAATAATCGATTTTCATAACGATCAATACAATAACCTGGAAATACCTGCTGATATTCGACAACGCTTTACGGTTCTCAACAGTCGGGTTGTCCTCAAAGGTATTTGTGAAAACTGCCGCAGCTCGGGGAAAGTTCCCCTCTAGCATCATATTTTTTTCTACTTAATTTGAACCTATCTAAAAAACAAAACGAAAGGAGTCGCACAATGAGTAAAACCACAGACAACTTAGCAGCTGCATTTGCCGGTGAATCCCAGGCCAGAAACAAATACACGTTTTTCGCCGAGGTCGCCCGGGAGGAAGGATACCATTACATCGCCAAGATTTTTGAAGAAACGGCAATGAATGAGATGCAACACGCCAAAGATCATCTTAAATTGCTGAACGGCATCGGGGATACTGCCGTTAACCTCAAAGAAGCCTGGGGCGGAGAAGATTACGAAGTGCAAACCATGTATCCGGGCTTTGCAAAGGATGCCGAAGAAGAAGGAGAAAAGGCGGCGGCCATCGCATTTAAACAGGTGGTAAAAATCGAGGCCCATCACCGGGAACGCTACAAGAAACTTCTCGAGATGGTAGAGGCCGGCACAGTGTTTACACGTGAGGAACCGATTAAATGGAAATGCAGTGTCTGCGGTTATATCTATGAAGGCAATGAACCGCCGCCCAAATGCCCCTCTTGTAAGAATCCGAAAGAGTATTACGAACCTGCAAGTCTGGATTTTTGAAAGGATCGTCATGGCCGTCTATAAATGTTCGGTCTGTGATACCGAATACGATGAGGAAAAAGAGGGCGTGACATGGGACCAGGTTTCTGACGACTGGGCCTGTCACGTCTGTGATTCCGGCAAACTGCTATTCAGACCGATTGACGGCGGCACCACCGGTTCAGATTCCCCGGCCGTCGTCACCGGCCTTACGTCCGGTGAGACGGATGCGTTTGAAAAAACATTTGATGATTTTGAATCGTATATGGCGGACATCCATGCCATCGCGGAGACCGGGAAGTCGCTCATCGAGCCCATGCGCACCAAGAAACCAACGTTTTCCTGGGATGATATATTGATCAAAGGCGCGCAGTTGGCTAAAATTCCCCTGAACCTGGACCATCCCGTCAACACACAGACGACAATTGGCCCCGGCGCCCGGCAACCGTTGGTGATTGAGACCCCGGTCTTTATCACGCATATGTCGTTCGGGGCCCTATCCAAAGAGGCCAAGCTTGCGCTTGCCAAAGGCAGTGCCGCGGTGAAAACCGCCATGTGCTCCGGAGAAGGGGGTATTCTGCCGGAATCGATGCAAAGTTCTTACAAGTATATCTTTGAATATGTGCCCAATAAATACAGTGTCACGGAAGAGAATCTGAAAAAAGTCGACGCCATCGAGATTAAATTCGGCCAATCCGCCAAACCAGGCATGGGCGGACATTTGCCGGGAAAAAAAGTAACCAAAGAAATTGCGGCCATCCGGGGATTCGAAGAAGGCACGGACATTATCAGCCCCGCCCATTTCGAGGATATCAAAACCAAAGAAGATTTGAAGAAAAAGGTGCACTGGTTGCGAGATGCATCGGGCGGGAAGCCCATCGGCATTAAGTTTGCGGCCGGCGATATCGAAGCGGACCTGGAGTTTGCCCTATACGCAAAACCGGATTTTATTACCCTTGACGGCCGCGCGGGATCCACCGGTGCCTCGCCGAAATTTGTCAAAGCCGCAGCCTCCATTCCAACCATATTTGCATTATTCCGTGCCCGCAAGTTCCTGAAGGAAAGAGGTGCGGACCAGGTGTCGCTTGTGATCACCGGCGGGTTGAGGGTTTCATCCGATTATGCCAAAGCCTTGGCCCTGGGAGCCGATGCCATCGCCATCGGAACGACGGCCTTAATTGCCATTGGCTGCCGCCAATACCGCATCTGCAATACCGGCAAATGCCCGATGGGAATCACCACCCAGGATCCCGAGTTGAGAGCACGGATAGATGTGGATGCATCCGCCAGACGTCTGGAAAACTTTTTAAGAGTATCAACTGAGGAAATGAAAGATTTTGCCCGGCTGACCGGCAATGATGATGTGCACAAACTTTCCATCGACAATCTTTGCACAACCAATTCCGAAATATCCAACCACACAAAAATTGAACATGTCTAAGCCGATTTGATCATCATTGCATGCAAATGGATGGAGCAAAAAAGGCAGCATCAAAAAATGGCTCGTAAATAAAACAAAGTGAAATACAGGAGCCTGAATGATACGGATCGACGGGCAATGGATGCGGCTTAAAAGTATCCGTTCACAGGTTCAGCCCGCCCTGGCCTCCGGCTCGTAGCATAGACCTCGTAGCCTACGCCTCGGAGAGTGCGACTTATAGAGATCATATTACAGCCCGTGTCAGGCTCCCAAATTTGAATCTAAATAATTGAGCAACGTAAATTCAGGTCTGGGCCAGGGGGTTCAACGTTCAGGGTTGATGATTCAGATGCGAGCGCCTTTAATCAAATGCTCGCGTCGGGTCAGCGTCACCCAAGTGTGATCCAAAGTAATCGCGTCAGGGAGGGCGTCAGTTCGTTTGACACATTCCAAGTTTCTTTATTCATTGACTAAAACAAGTTTGGAATTTTGAATTTCGGTCATTGTGATTTGCCCTTCGACCTGGCTCAGGGTGGTGGTGAGCTTGTCGAACCATTTGATATTTGTAATTTTCTTTTTGTAATTTATTTGGGATTTGTAATTTGTAGATTGAGATTTCTCTCATGTACCATCCACCAATATTCTTAGCCTGACGGCTATGGCCTATACCCCCAATTCCTTTTTCAGCCATGCTTTGACATCATCTTCGAGCGTGTAGACCCCTTTAAGTTCACAGACATCTTTTTCAAACCGCTGCGGTAGCTCAAACTGCGCCAGCTCAAGCGCTTCTTCGGAATTGCGTCGAATCAAATAAATCCAATAGGGCCGGCGCCAGCAATTGACCACGAAATAGGTGGAATAATCGTCTTTGGACCGGATAGTGTACTTGCCGCTGCCCCAATCCGTGTTGCCCCACTCCAGGTAGAGCTTGACCGCCTCCTCGGGCCCCAATTCCCAATTGATTTCATTGATCAGATCGATCTCATTTTTTAATTCATCCAGCGACAGCATTTAGACCTCCTTGGATTGTATAGAATACTTATCGATGATTACAAATTTACAGAGAAAGTAATTATTTTAGCAACTGCTGTCAAACAGCCGATGTGTTTAGTGGATTGATTCTATCCTCAAATTCGTCCCGACAAAGGTCGACCTGAGCACATCTATATGGGATTGCTGGCCGAATAGTTTGGGATAAGAATTATTCATTACGCAAATCTCTTACAGATAGGAAATAGAAAACTTGAATAAAATATCAATTTATGGCGATTTATTCGAGCATTTCTATAATTTCTTCAACTGATTTATACTGTCTGTTCTGCGCTATTGCCGTTGGTTTGAATGTCAAATAACCTAACGCGAACCCTAAACCCCTACGCAGAGCGATATCTTCTTTAATAGCCTGGAGCCACCCTTTCTCCGCTATTTTTATTACATATGGCAGACTCGTGTTAGATAAAGCATAAGACGCAGTTTTAGCAACTGCAGAAGGTAAATTGTCCACACAATAATGCCGGATACCGCCGACTGTATAAGTCGGTTTGTCATGAGAGGTAGGTACACAGGTCTCAATGGCTCCGGCGGGATCACAGGATATATCCACGATCAGCGCTTCTTTTTTCATAAGCTTGAGCATCCCTCGGGTCACAATATTTTGATTCGACTGGGGTGGCCATTTGACGGCATTGATTAGAAGATCGGTTTTCGGCAGGATTTGTCGAACATTATACCTGTTTAAATACAAAGTTTTTATCTGAGGGAAAATTTTTTGGCGGATATCTCTTAATCTTTCTAAATCTATATCCAGCATGGTCACGTCAGCCCCCAAACCAATAGCATAGCGTGCCGCTCCGAGCCCGACATTGCCCGCGCCCAAGATCGCCACGTTAGCCGGTTCAGCACCAACAGCTCCTCCGACTAATACTCCACTACCGCCGTTGATGGTAAACATATGGTATACGCCCATAATAAGCCCAACCTCACCTGCAATTTCACTCATGGGAGTGAGTAGGGGAAATTTACCGTCATCGGTTTCAATATCTTCATAAGCAATTGCGATTACCTTTTTGTCCAACAAAGCCTGGGTTTCTTCAGGGTTGTTGGCTGAATGAATATAGGTAAAAATTATCTGTCCTTCTTTCAAGAAATCGAATTCTTCCGGGAAAAGTTCTTTGACTTTAAGAATCATTTCCCCCTTTTGGTATACCGTTTTGGCATCGAACGCTAATATTGCCCCCGCAGAGGTGTAGTCTTCGTTGGATATTCCACTGCCTACACCGGCTTGTGTTTCAATGATAATTTGGTTCCCTTTTGCAACGAGCGCATCTACAGCTGGTGGTGTAATCGAAACTCTATATTCATTTTTTTTTATTTCTTTGGGTATTCCTATAATCACAGAATCGCCTCCTTAGACTATATTCAGAGAGTGTTTCCTAATTCTTACGATTACATCCAGCAGAAATTAGCTGGTTTTTCCTGGTTGTCGGGTTGCTTTTTTGGGGGATGGTTCTATCCTCGGCCGTTTTGTTGGGTTTCGCTGACAACAAAAAAATGGCTGGCACGTAAGTTGGTCCGCCGGAAGCGGAGAAACCCAATCCGCCTCCAGCGGACTCAACCCAACCTACGAATAAGCCATGGCCGATGTTAAAACCAAGCCCCTTTTTTGCTCATGCCGATTATTTGAAGAGCACTGTTCATCAATGACTCACGGCTTCGAAAACTTCGTAAAAGGTTTTTTCTCCGATCAGAGAATCCACCTTGCCCTGAAGGTCCCTTCTTTCTTTACTGAGAAACCATTTCTGCCAGTCCTCAACCGTTTCCCATTTGGCGATGACCAGAAAATCTTCGGGATCATCAAGGCTCCTTAATGTTTCGGCGGAAATATAACCGGGTTGTTCTTTGGCAAGGGAACGTAGTTCAGTGAGCAGTGGGAGCAGTTCCCCGGGGTTGTCGACCTGCCATTTACGTTTAATTATAACTTGAACAGGCATATGGTCCTCCTTTTCATAGGCGTTCACGGTTACAAATTCCGATACATTTATCCGGGCAATATCGAAGGGGTCATCAAATGATCTTCCAGGAACCTGATTTCATCAATGCCGGATACCACGATCTCAGGATCTGTCTTGAGCTCTTCCTGGGGAATCTTATCCTTATACTCGACGTTGGACAGAATATGTTTGATGCAGTTGACTCTGGCCTTTTTCTTATTGTCGGAGCGGAAAATGGTCCATGGAGAAATTGATCGGTTGGTTTCATTAAGCATCTGGAACTTTCTTACGGTATAATCATCCCACCTTTCCTGGGCCTCTCTGTCAACCGGAGAGATTTTATACTGCTTCAAAGGATCCGTCTCTCTCGATTCAAACCGGCGCATCTGTTCATCTTTAGAGACAGAGAAAAAGAATTTGAAGAACTTAATTCCATTCTTTACCAGCATCGCTTCTATCATGGGGGTGTCTTTCAAAAAACGTTTATTCTCCTCATCGGTGCAAAAACCCATGGTGGGTTCAACCATGGCGCGATTGTACCAGCTGCGGTCGAAAAGTACAATTTCCCCGCCGGATGGGAGGTGTTGGATATACCGTTGAAAATACCATTGCGTTCGTTCCCTGTCGCTGGGTTTTAAAAGTGCCACAACCCGGGCACCTCTTGGATTCAAATGTTCAATAATCCTTTTTATCGTTCCGCCCTTTCCGGCGGCATCCCGTCCTTCAAATAACATTAGAACACGATTCTCGTTGGCAATGACATGCTTTTGCCATTTTAAGAGCTCGATCTGAAGCTTGTGCAACTCCTCTTCATAATGGAGGGTGAATTTTTTTACCCAAACGGCCTTACGATTTTTCTTTTTCCCCTTATCTTTATTCTTAAGGGCGGTGTGTTCGGATAATTTCGCCTTTGGCTTTTTGGGTTTCTTTTCGCCTTTCTCACTTAATTCATTTTTTGCCTTGGATGAATTCTTTTCTTTAACTGAAATTGGCTTGGCTTCTTTCGGCTTTGCACCTTTGGGTTTGGGTTTCTTTTTCGTTTCTTTTGCCATCTCTTCCCCTCCTTTTGGATCACACCAGGTATTTGCCATATTTACTTTGTTGTTTTTTCATTAATTTTAGCTCCTTATCGCCCGGAATAGCTATATCCGGGTTTAAGACAAAGTTCAGCTTGCGACTTCTTTCTCTGTATCTCACCGAATTGAGGATCACTTTCATGGTTTCCCGGCGGACCAAATGTTTATCGTCGGATCGTATGATGTACCAGGGTGATTTTTTGCTATGGGTCTTTTCCAAAAGCATGAATTTTTTTTCGGTAAATTCGTCCCACAAATCCTGGGCCTGCAGGTCTACCTCGGAGAGTTTCCACTGCCTTAACGGATCATTCTTTCTTCTATCAAAACGTCTGGCCTGCTCTTCCTTGCTTACCGAAAAATAGAGCTTAATCAGTATGGTCTTGCCTTCATCTTCTAGGAAATTCTGCTCGTAGCTTATAACCTTTTTTAAAAATCGCTTGTATTGGTTCTGAGTACAAAACCCCATCACCGGTTCAACCAGGGCACGGTTGTACCAGCTTCTGTCAAACAAAACGATCTCGCCGGCATGGGGGAAGTGTTCGATATACCGTTTGATATGGAGTTCTGTTTTTTGCTGTTCATTCGGTTTGCCCAGAGATACCGCGTGATATCTTTTTTCATTCATATACCGTGTCATCCGTCGGATGGTGCCGCCTTTGCCGGAGGCATCCCGGCCGTCGAAAAGGATGACCATTTTTTTTTAGTTTTCTCCAGATGACGCTGCATCTTTATAAGTTCCGCCTGTAAGGTTTTAATTCTTCAGCGTCGTAATATTTCTCCAGTACCGCCTGGATGATTTCTTCTTTATCCTTTTTTTTGAGGACTCTTAGGACCTTGCGAACCTGTTTGCCGGGAGTTGCATGTTTTATTTTCGACTCAACTTTCTGCACAACCTCTCTGATCTGAGCCGTTGAACCGGCCACCTTCTTTTCTAACGCCCTGTTATCATTTTCATTTTGTTCCGCGGATTTCATCGATACCCCACTTTAATTTAACTTTTCCCCAATTATGAGCTTATACCCCGGAGCATAATTCCGGTCGATATCAACGTTTTCCTGTTCTTTGCCGGGAACGGTCTTTACTGTTAATTCATCAGACGTATCACCATAATACGGTGTAATCGAATATTTCGATTTTCAGAAATGTCAGCTGGGTAACACTGCTTTGGCTTTCATATTGACTGCTCAGATGTCAATGCGTTTTGGTCATTCGCATCTATCCGGACGATCTGAATTATGGTCTTGTCAATAAAGTCAAAGGAATGAAAGAGCTCAGGCTGAATATCTGCACAAGCTACATGGTCAACACTTACATTTCTTGATAGATCGTATAGCGCCGCCCTTCCTTGAATACCGCATCCCCCTAAAACTAGTACTTTCATTGGTTTTGAACTCCAAAAATGCTTATCCCGTCAAAGGTAAGCATTTTATAGATCTCCCGACTATCAATGCATAGTCAGAGATTCAACTAACCGGTTTCAAGATAAAATCTTAGCGCTTGTTTGTCCATGTTTGCAATTCCAAGTGCTTCCGCATAACGTCCTGCGGTTTGTAATTATTGGCTCCATATTGTTTTTCAAGATTGATGTATGAAGTGGCTTGCATTTAAAGCTCCGAGGAAATATTTAAAAAGGTTCGAACACTTTTTTATGTATCTTTATATGAGGATCAAATTTATTGAGCTACATCTGCATATTTTTTTACGCCAACAGTTTCTCCAATTCTTTCGCAGTGTGCTTTGAAAGTCCTAAAGTTTCCATTGTGCGTTTGGCTTCACCCAAATAATCTCGATTCATCAACAGAGAAACCAGTGTGATCACAGCCGACATAACCGGTGTCGCTACCCCGACCTGTCCCCCAAGTTTCTGGAGGAACACCAGACCATACCCTACATCTTCATTGAAATACCGGTAATCCAGACTACTCTGGGCTTTGACCCCCTCGAATCCCGGCGCGGTGATAAATCCGTTGTCATACGTGGCTTCTGTCATATAGCCCTGTATGACGCCTAATTCCGGGTCGGGAATGACGTCCACGCCCAATTTTTTTCCAATGGCGATCCGTTCTCTATCAACCGCTTCGATCAGCCTACCAACAGCAGGAGTGACGCCCTCGTGATAAAAATCGAAATCACCCATGGTGCGTTCGATTAGCGCGACATTCATGAGCGTAATCGCGGGATGGATGACCGGGTTGCCGTTCTGTAAGCTGGTCTGAAGTATATTCTTTGCCGTGCTCATCGTCGGATAGACATCGCGCACCTGCTCCAACACATAATTGGTATTTTGCGCCGGAACCGCCGCCAGGAACAACCCGCCTTTGAGCTTGTTAAAAATCCTGATTTTGCCAGGTTCAAGCAGTCGTACGGCATACGGCAGTGTCGAAGTCTCTGCAACGACAATGTCAGCATCCCGAAGATCCAGTCCCGCGCCGTTTTTAAATTCAACACTACCACCGCAGGAACTTGGGCACACGATCACGATCTGCCCTTGCTTGAGGTATGGCTTACAGGCTTCGGCAAAAGGTCTGGTGCTGTATGCCGGACCAACGGCATATATGATATCAGCCCCATCCAACGCTTTTTCAATCTCGTGTCCGGCAGAGACCACAGGCTGAAATCCTTCAAGTATGCCCTCGCAGTGGATGCCTCCGTTGTTTTGGACAGCCTTAATACTCTCCGGGAATTGTTCAAAATCAAATAGACTGACCTGATGGCCTTGGGCCGCACAGTCGAATGCTACGGCACAGCCCCCGTTTCCCGAGCCCAATACAGCGATGTTCATATAGTTCTCCTTCTGATTTCTTTGAGTGAGTGATAGGAAATTGCTTTTAATATACCGTTTCGCGAATCTTTACGAAGCTCAAGATACGACAACGTACTCGGATATGAGACTCGATTTACTTTTACATGCACTTCAACCTTATACCCCTTCGCACAACAGCCATATGTCAGTGTCGAGGTTTCAATAATGGTGGGCAAATCATCGAAAGCAAGCTCACGAAAAATCTGCGCAAAAAGGAGAGATCTACCCGACGAGCCGGGATTCAAAATAATCAAGTCAGAAGATTTTATTAGCGGGGCTAGTTCACGAGCTGCTCTGTCATGAGCCAGAGCCTGTGTGCAGATCATCACCGTGTCGACACCTTCCATGACCTCATTCAGATCGCTGGTCACCACTTCGAGGGTTGCTTAACCCTCGACAACTCCTGAAGATATCAAAGTCCTGTTTTCAACAATTTCGCTTAGGTTCTCTTCAAATTGCGGGAACTCGAATAGGCGAACTTGTTTTCCCTGAAGGGCCAAGTCGACGGCCGCCGCCTTACCGCCGCTGCCGGCACCGATGATGGCAATGTGATCTATCATAGGCAATTACCTCCAGACATTGAAAGTCTATCCAAAAACTTCATTTAAATTTATGCCTGCCCCAAAGCCCGATCAGTGGGTAAGAATCGAACTCAAGAAAGCTTTGCCCCGCTCTGTCTGAGGATTTTTAAAGAAATCATCGGGCGTTGCAACTTCAATAATCTGCCCTTCGTCCATAAAGACCACAGAATTGGCCACTTCACGCGCGAACCCCATCTCGTGGGTGACTACCATCATGGTCATCCCCTCTTTGGCCAGACCACGCATAACGTCTAAAACTTCGTTGATCATCTCCGGATCCAGAGCCGATGTGGGTTCGTCAAAGAGCATGATCTTGGGCTGCATGCACAGACCCCGGGCAATGGCCACACGCTGCTGCTGTCCGCCTGAAAGCTGGGCTGGATAGCGATAAATTTTATCTCCCAATCCCACTCGAGTGAGCGTCTCTTTCCCGAGTTTCTCGGCCGCCTCTTTTTGCATCTTTCGTACTTTTATGGGAGCAATGGTGGTGTTTCCGAGGGCCGTCATGTGGGGATAGAGATTGAACGATTGAAATATAAACCCGATCTCCGCCCGGATTTGCGTCATATTGGCCTTTTTGTCATGAACCTTCATGCCGTCTACGACCAGTTCGCCTTTCTGAATAGGTTCCAAACGGTTGACACACCGAATCAAGGTGCTTTTCCCTGAACCGCTTGGGCCGCAGACAACCATGACCTCACCCTTGGCGACTTCCAAATCAATATCCTGCAGGACGTGAAGTTCCCCGAACCATTTGTTGACCTTTTTAAAAGATATCATACCCTCATTCCTCTTTTTGTATAACAGCCTTTTACGGCCGCCCTTGTCCTCTATGTTAAAGCTTGGTCGCCACAACGGTCATCCGTTTTTCAAGGTTGTTTGACAGGAGGATCAACGGATAGCAAATGACGAAATACAAAATACCCACCAGACCGAACACCATGACACCTTCGGGGATCCGTTGAACGGTGAACCAACCGACACGGGTGATATCAACAACCCCTATAACCGAGACTATGGAAGAGTCTTTAACTAACAGCACGAGCTGCCCCACCAAAGGCGGCAAAATAGTGCGCATGGCCTGGGGCAGAACGATGTATCGAAGCTGTTGATAGACAGAAAGCCCGGCTGCGGTGGCAGCCTCTTTCTGACCTTTTGGAACGGCCATAATCCCGCCGGCTACAATTTCACAGATAAAGCAGGCAGCCATGTTGGTAAGGGTAAAGACCGCCGCCGCGAAGGCTTCCAGCTGAATACCGGCCTCCGGCAAGATGAAAAAGACGATAAAAATCTGGACAAGGATGGGGGTACCTCGAATCAGATCCACCCATGCGCCGATCAGCCACCGCAGTGCTTTACCCCTGCCCGCTCGTATGACTCCCCATATAAATCCGATAATGATTCCACCGATAAGGCTCAATCCGGTGATCGCCACCGTCATCCATAAACCCTTGAGGAAAAATGGCAGACTGCGAATCAGTTCATGAAAATAGAAACCGTACATGGCTTTATTCTCCGTGTGTCATTAAGATTCCATAAAGATCAACCGTTTTTGAGACCAACCCGAAAAGCCCTTGAGGATGTAATAAATAACCAGATAAAAAACCGCCGTCGTCAGGAACCCTTCGGCCGGCATTAATCGATCAGATGATAACAACTGACCTGCCCGGGTGAGTTCCATGATCGAAATCAGTGAAAGCAGCGAGGAGTCCTTGACCAGGACAATGGCCTGCCCCAGCAGCGGCTGAATCGTCAAGCCGAGAGCCTGGGGCAATATAATATAACGCATGCGCTGAAAATAGTTCATGCCCGAGGAAATGCCCGATTCAATCTGCCCGAGTGCAATGGCCTGAATCCCCGCCCGGATAATCTCGGCACAGTAGGCACCGCTGTTCAAACTCAGGGCGATGACACCGGTGACCTCTTCAGGAAAACGGATCCCCAGTGACGGAAGGCCGAAGTATAAGAAGTAAAGTTGGGCCAGCAAGGGTGTGGAACGGATGCTCTCGATATAAACCCCGGCGATACGAGAGAAGATTCGCGACTGGCTCAGGCGCATGGCGCAGGCAATAATGCCTATCAACAAGGCGCCGATCAATGACACTGCCGACAGCCAGAGGGTGGCTGTAAAACATTGCAGATAAAGCGGCATGTACTCCAGGATCACTCTGAAATTAAAGGTTTCAAGCATATTTTTTTACCTTTAAGATTTCATGCTCCGGGATCTCTGCAGGCCGATGGCTGTGAGTCGGGTTCACAGACTCACACCCATCGGTATTGCCTTCACCCGGGTGGCATGTTCCGGTTTAGTGGTCTTTTTTCCATTCCAGCGAATTGACCCAGTAATCCAAATTTTCTTTCAGACGGCCGTCCAGATTGATGTGGAGAAAAAACAGGTTCAACCATTCCCGCAGATCCTGGGAGTCATAACGCACTGCAAAAGAAAGGGGCGAAGTGGAAAGCTGTCCCTCCAGTATCCGAATGCTGCCGGGCGGGAAACTGGCCGCCTGACCACGAACAGCTGAACCATCGTTTACACCGGCTTCCGTATGGCCTGCCATCACGGCATTAATCAGAAGCGGCCACCCCCTTTATAGGTCTTGAGTTTTGCTTCCGGAAAGGCTTTCTTCGCATCATTTTCTCCGGTTGATCCCAAGAGCACTGCCAATTTAATACCCGATTTTTTAACATCTTCGATGGTTTTGATGGGGCTGTCCTGTTTTACAAAAACAACGCTCCCTGTGTACATAAAAGGGTCGGCGAAGGAGATCTTCATGGCCCTTTTAAGGGTCGGGGTCATATCCGCAGCCAGCATATCCGCTTTTTTGGATAGCAGCGCCGGAATGAGACCGTCCCAGTCATAGCTCAAGAACTTGACTTTGACACCCATCTCCTTGGCGATGAGACGGGTAATTTCAATGGAACTTCCGGCTTGTTTACCGTTTCGATCAACAAAGCTGAACGGAGGGCCCTGGGTCTGGCAGGCGACCCGGAGTTCTCCCCGTTTTAGGATCTCTTCAAGCGTGCCCGCGGTTGCAATTCCAAAAACTCCCAACACAAAAATTAATATAACAAATACCGAGAAGATTCGTTGCCATTTTTTCATTTTTAACTCCTTTCATTGAAATCCAATGTTTTGTTAAAGCCTATTCCTCTTTACCTCATTGAAATCCACCATTTTTTTAAACCGATCACCCCCTTTCCAATACTCCATCATTCCAGTGTTTCATTATTCCACCTATTCCACCGACAAATTTTATAGCGAGCTGTTGTAAAAATAAATAAAATGGAAATTCCTATACTATCAAGTTAAGGCGTCCAGCAAAGCCGAAAACCAATGTGAAGGAACCTGTAGTGGGGGGCACTGCCAAATCGACTTGCACTGCGGCAGTCCCGGGCAGGGCTGTACCAAATGCCGCCCCTCATCGTCTTGTACGTACCCGCCGGCGGTCCTTTCGGATCTTTAACCTCATCGTAAGGATAGGGTGCAAAGTAATCCTGGCACCACTCCTGAACATTGCCGTGCATATCATAAAAACCCCAATTATTGGGTTTTTTTAGGGCAACCGGATGAATTTTAGTCCCCGAATTGTAACAATACCAACCCGCGACATCCAGGTTGGGATCACGGCCACATTCAAGCTCTGTTAGCGCTCCATTGGAAAATGCCGTCACGCTTCCTGCCCGGCAGGCATACTCCCATTCAGCCTCGGTGGGAAATCGGTACTTGTCAGTAAGCTCTTTCCGGTTAAGCTTTTGAATGAACCGTTGCGCATCCTCCCATGAAATCTGCTCCACCGGGCAGTTGTCTCCACAGCCTCTATAACTAGACGGGTTGTTACCCATCAAGGCCTTCCATTGCCCTTGAGTGACCTCCGTGGTCTGTAAGTAAAATGCCTTGGTCAGATTCACCCGATGCTGTCTTTCCCCGGAATACCGGCCCGGTTCATCTGCCGGACTTCCCATCGTGAAGTTACCGGGTGGGATCAATATAAACTCCATCCCGATACTGTTGGTATCACCCCCTTTCCAATATTCCATCATTCCATCATTCCAGTGTTTCATTATTCCACCTATTCCACCGACAAATTTTGTAGCGAGCTGTCGTAAAAATAAATAAAATGGAAATTCCTATACTATCAAGTTAAGGCGTCCTGCAAAGCCGAAAACCAATGTGAAGGAACCTGTAGTGGGGGGCACTGCCGAATCGACTTGCACTGCGGCAGTCCCGGGCAGGGCTGTACCAAATGCCGCCCCTCATCGTCTTGTACGTACCCGCCGGCGGTCCTTTCGGATCTTTAACCTCATCGTAAGGATAGGGTGCAAAGTAATCCTGGCACCACTCCTGAACATTGCCGTGCATATCATAAAAACCCCAATTATTGGGTTTTTTAAGAGCAACCGGATGAATTTTATTCCCCGAATTATAACAATACCAACCCGCGACATCCAGGTTGGGATCACGGCCACATTCAAGCTCTGTTATCGCTCCGCTGGAAAATGCCGCCACGCTTCCTGCCCGGCAGGCGTACTCCCATTCAGCCTCGGTGGGGAATCGGTACTTGTCAGTAAGCTCTTTCCGGTTAAGCTTTTGGATGAACTGTTGTGCATCTTCCCAGGAAACCTGCTCCACCGGGCAGTTGTCTCCACAGCCTCTATAACTGGACGGGTTGTTACCCATCAAAGCCTTCCATTGCCCTTGAGTGACCTCCGTGGTCTGTAAGTAAAATGCCTTGGTCAGATTCACCCGATGCTGTCTTTCCCCGGAATACCGGCCCGGTTCATCTGTCGAACTTCCCATCGTGAAGTTACCGGGTGGGATCAATATAAACTCCATCCCGATACTGTTGGTGAATGTCTTGGAGACCTCTCCTGCATGTGAAATAAACGCACTGCCAATTATAGCTAAAATGAATTGAATTAAAAAAATGATGTTTTTCGTCATTCTAACCTCCTTGCAGATATTTACCTAAGGGAATTGGTCCTTAAAGTAAAGGATATCCCGGACTTTGTCATATAGCACTTATAACGACATAGATCCCACCAATGCTATCAAGCGCTCTTTCAGGTCTCTATCAATTGAATGTGTGTGTGTGATTTTTCTTAACCGGGTCATTTCAGCAAAAAATTTTATTACACATGGGGTTCAGCAACCATTTTTTTTCTTGACAGGGAGAATGTCATATGCAATTCAATTTTTGATGCAATAAATAATTACATTTGTCAACATTTATTTTGAAGGAAATTCTGAATATGAAATTAATGGCACTTGTAGCCGTTCACGGGTTCAAAGGTTGTCGGTTCTCATCACAAATCTGAATCCCAGCGGGGATTCGTAACATAACGAAAGCTGAGTTGCAGGATGTTTATATTTATGCTGGACGTACCCGCGCCGCCATTCGTGGTTTCATCAAATACCTGCTTTCCTATGAGCAAGGTCGACAAAAAAGCAACCCTGAACCTTAGAACTCTGAACCTGTGAGCGCTTAATGGCATGGTAATGCCATTTGGAAGAAATGCCGGACGAATGTTACCAGATACGCAATTGGACGACGGATGGAATCCCCGCTGAATCAAAACTAAAAGAACTCGGGCTGATATGAGCCTGTAAAATTCAATGGAAATTGAAGTTAAACTATTCAACGAGTTACAACGCTATAAACAGGGAGAAAAGAATGATTGGTGCTCAAGTGCTTGTTGAGATGTTAAAAGAATATCAGGTAGAATACATTTTCGGCGTGCCTGGTGATACCAGCGTCCCTCTCTATGAGGCGCTTTACGACGCCCGCCCGACTATCCAGCACATTATGGCCCGAGACGAGCGGTCAGCATCATTTATGGCCGATGCCTATGCAAGACTGAGTCATAAACCGGGTTTCTGTGAGTGTCCCAGCGGTGCCGGTCCGCTGTACTCCGTTCCCGGTGTGGCCGAAGCCAATGCCTCTTCCATCCCGATGATACTGATGACATCGGACATACCGCTGGCTGGAGAAGGCAAACAAACGATCACTGAACTTGACTGTCAAAAGCTATTCGAATCCATCACCAAGTGGTCCACTGTTGTTAAAAGTGCCCACAAAATCCCCGAGACGATTCGACGGGCATTGCGGATCGCTACCACAGGCCGGCCGGGGGCCGTGCACCTGGCTTTTCCAGAGGAAGTACTGAAAGGAAAACTCCGGAAAGAAACAACAACTCTTTATTCAGAAAAGGAATGCCGCACCTACCCGGCTTATCGTACGCGAGGTGCACGCCCTGAACTGGAACAACTGGCAGCGCACCTTTTGAAAGCAAAACAGCTGGTTATTGTGGCCGGCGGCGGAGCCAATCACTCCCAGGCCGGCCCGGCGATTCAGGCCGTAGCCGAATGGTTGGCCGCTCCGGTAGTGACGACTATTTCGGGCCAGGGTCTTTTAAGTGACGATCACCCACTGGCCGTAGGCGTCATCGGCGATAATGGATTCCATCCCCATGCCCATCGCACTGTGGAAGAAGCCGACGTCCTTCTTTATGTCGGCTGTAAAATGGGATCTGTGTCTACAATTAGCTGATCAATGCCCTCTTATCACCCGGAGCGAAAAATCCTGCAAATCGATTTGAACCCCGAAATGTTGGGAAACAATTTTCAAAATACGTTAAGCGTGGCCGGGGATGCGCGGTTGGTCGTCGAAGATTTGCTCATCCTTCTCAAGGGCCAGACACGCCAGCGCAAACCGTCTGACTGGGTTGAAGATATCAACCGGGAAAGGGCCGAATTCTGGAACGCGGCCCAGGACGCATTTCAATCGGATGAAACACCACTGAAAGCACAGCGAATCATAGCGACACTGAATCAACATCTCAATACATCAACGGTCGTTATCACTGATGCCGGCACGCCGACACCTTATATTACCCGATTTTTAAAATTGGGTGGAAGTGGGTCTCGATTCATCATCCCGCGTGCATATGGTGGATTGGGATATGCCATTCCGGCCGTTGTGGGTGCCCATTTTGCGCAGCCAAAAGCTAAACTTGTCGGACTGTTCGGCGACGGTAGTTTGGGCATGTCGGCCGGGGAACTGGAAACCGTATCCCGTTTGAACATCCCAGCGGTATTGATTCATTTTAACAACAGCACCTTTGGGTGGATCAAGGCGTTGCAGAAATTGCACAGCAAGGAAAAATACTTTTCTGTGGATTTTACACCAGGGGATCCCACCCGGGTCGCCGAAGGGTTTGGTTTAAAGGCATTTAAGGTTGAAACACCTGCTGATTTGGAATCCGGCCTCGTCGAAGCGTTTGCCGGTGACAGCCCTGTATTTTTGGATGTAAAAAGCGAGCCGGAAGCAGAACATCTTCCACCGGTATTTTCGTGGCTGAAAGCAGCTGAAACTATCGAAGAAAAATGAGGAATGTTTCATGGCATTCAGTTTGATGGTGGGCAAGGAAGCCATCGGTTGGGGGGGCTGTGGCGGCTGGATGCAATTTTTTTTGCCGGCTACCCCATCACCCCGGCCACAACAATTTACAATACCATGCTCAAGCTGCTGCCACCCAAAGGCGGCATTTGCCTTCAGGGTGAAGACGAAATCGCCTCCATCGGCTTCTGCCTCGGGGCGGTGATGTCCACATGACGGCTACATCGGGTCCGGGTATCAGCCTGTACAGCGAACAGATCTCTTTTGCCATCGGCAGCGAGATTCCTATCGTCATCATCGATGTCTGGCGTCTGGGATCCTCCAACGGATCCGCCACCAAGGAACCGACGGAGATATTCAATTCCTGAAATGGGGCAACAGCGGCGGACTGCCTGTGATCGTATTGGCTCCGGTAGATGTGAAAGATTGCAATGCGCTCACCATGCACGCCTTCAATCTGGCCGAACAATACAGTTGCCCTGAACGGTTACGGTAGTTTAGCGACTTCCTGCAACTCAGGATGATCCCCTAAAAACCGGTAGAGCGTTGCGCGGCCTACGCCGAGCAATTTGGCGGCTTTGGCTTTGTTACCACCGGTTTTTATCAGAGTTGATCGTACGCCTTCCAAAGTCAATTTTCTGGATGGACCCCTGCGAATACAGATATTTTCGATCTCACGCAGCTCCAGGGGCAAGTCTTGTGCGGATATGGTTTTGCCGCTGCATTTGACAAAAGCAAATTGAATGGCATTCTGCAATTCACGAACATTACCCGGCCAGCCGTAATCCATCATCAAAGACATAGCCTTGGCCCCAACTTTGAGGGGATTTACGGTTATATCGCTCACCGGCTTCGCCCAAAAACCGCTCGACCAGCAACGGAATATCAATTTTACGATCGCGAAGTGGTGGGAGACGAATGGGTATCACGTTGAGCCTGTAATAAAGATCATCGCGAAACTTCCCCTGCTTAACCGCTTTTTTGAGCTCCTTATTAGTGGCGCTGATCACCCTTGCATTGACCGAAATCGTTTGTTCACCGCCGACGCGTTCAAACTTGCCATCCTGCAAAAAACGCAAAAGTTTCACCTGCATGTTGTTGGAAAGCTCTGCGACTTCATCGAGAAAAATCGTTCCGCCGTCGGCCAGCTCAAAGCGGCCTTTCTTGTCACGAATGGCCCCTGAAAAAGCCCCTTTTACATGGCCGAAAAGCTCGCTTTCGATCAGACCTTCAGGCAGCGCTCCGCAGTTGATCGGGACAAAGGGGGCCCCGGATCTACAGCTTTCATTATGGACGGCATTGGAAATCAGCTCTTTGCCGGTTCCGGTTTCACCGGATATATGAACGGGGTAGTCATAGCCGGCAACATCGCGGACCTGTTTGAAAACGTCGAGCATTTTGCTGTCCTGTCCGATAATATTGCCGAAGCGTGTCAATTCCCCGGCTTTCACTTGCAGACTGAACAGAGCGGTAATGTCCATGAAGGAAGCCAGAACACCGGTGAACTGACCGTTGCCGTTTTTCATACTGGTAACGGTCACCTCTACCCGCCGGTGTTCACCGGTTTTGGTAGTGAGGTTGAGCGTATACTCGGATTTATCGGCCGGTACAGGGTTATCATCGCAAAACGCACAGCGTTCACCACAAAATGGACTGCCGAAAGCCTCGTGGCAATCTCTGCCCAGCACTTCCTGCCGGCTGTATCCGGTAATTTTTTCGGCCTCCGTGTTAAAAAAAAAGATTCGCCGGTGCATGTCATGGGCGATGATGCCTTCTTTGAGATTATCCAGGATGTTTTCCAGGTTATCCTGGTGGCATACCAAATTTTCGAGTGAGAAATCCGACATGATGGGCCACTTCAGCGATTAGATAGGGCTTTGTTTTTTTGTAACCGTTCACAGGTTCAGGGTTCAACGTTCAGGGTTAAGGACAAAGAAGGCCCGCAGTCCTCGTTAAAAAAGCTCATTTCCAAAATAATTGCCAATTTGACTCCAAATTTTGGATTAGGCCTGACGAATCTGATGCTTGTTTGTAAATACGCATCCCAAATCCAGTCCGGGGACGAGAATGCAACCTTGAACCCCTGAACCCTTGAACCCGTGAACGCGTACGTTTTTTTCAGCAGAATGGAAATCCAAGACTGTTTTTTTTAGTACAATTACTTATCAAAGTCAAACGGAACTGCAGCATTGACAGGGTAACGTCAAAGTCAGCTCCAGCTGATTCGAAAGAAGCGATTTTCTTTTCCGGATACAGCACTAAAATTCCAATACCCAAATTACAAGTTCCAATGACCAAAACATTTCAACCACTTATCCGGTGTATCGCTGTCATTTTATCTGTTTTTAATTTTGGATTTCGGTCATTGGAATTTGTTTGGTATTTGTGGTTTGATGCTTGGAATTTTCACGATTTTTATTTAAGCAACTTTATTTATTCTAAGCAATTATCTTATAAAATGACGCGGCCCTGGATTTCTAGAGCTCATAGGGAATCTTGCGGTTCAATTTAATCCCGTTCAAGTCAATGGCGACATCATAGACCAGAATTTCAAGCCCCCCTTTGACGGCACGCCGCAAACCCTTGCCGTACGCGGGATCAACATGATCGGCCGGTTTGAAAACTGCGGCGTCCACTCTCTGAATAAGATAAAACATCACGCCGCGGCATCCGGAAGCCACCACCGCCTGAAGCTCAGTGATATGTTTAAGCCCCCGGGAGGTCACGGCATCGGGAAATAATGCAACGCAGTCATCGACCAGGGTGCAATTTTTAATCTCGACATAACAGCGCTTTCGGGCCACAGCGGTTAAGGCCAGATCAATGCGGGAACGGGCACTGATTTTGACTTCGCGCTCAACCGTCTCATAGTCGGACAGTTCCGGCACCACACCGGCTTTAACGGATTCAAAGACCAGCCTGTTGGGAACCAGGGTGTTGACTCCCACCAGGGAAGTGGGCATCTCAATCAATTCCCAGGTGTATTTTAGCTTTCGTTTGGGGTTATCGTGAAAGGACAAATACACCGGGCGGCCCGATTCACAGCAGCCTGTCATGCTGCCCGTATTGGGGCAATGGGCGGTCACAATTCTGCCGTCGTTTAATTTCACATCGGTTAAGAAGCGTTTATAGCGCTTAACCAGGATGCCGGGAATTAAGTCCGGCCATTTTAAGCCCTTAAACATAATTTACGTCTCGGAATTTCTACAACCCAACCCGGACAAGCCGGAATTGAATATTGTCGATTGAATATTGAAGATTTGTGGTCTCGCTTCAGGCTTCGCCTTCGGCTACGACCCGACAGGTCGCTCTGTCTTTTCTATTTAAATCGAAAGAATTGCTTAAATATTCAATCTGGATATGGGATAAATACATATTTACAACCACTTAACCAATCAACTAATCAACTAATCAACCAATCAACGATATCTGTAATTGCCAATTTGGCTCCAAATTTTTGATTAGTCCTGATGAAGCGAACGCTTTTCTCGTAAATACGCATCCCAAATCAACTCCAGGGACGAGAATGCAACCTTTGAACCCCTGAACCTTTGAACCCCTAACCCCGTGAACGCCTACCCCAAAAGGTACTTTTCTTCTATAAAATCCGCCAGTCGATCAACGTCTTCCAGATCAAATACTGGGACTTCCAATTTAAGGTCCACATCGCTGACCACGGCAACCAGATGTTTGTCGGTTTTAAGGAGCGCATCGGTGTGTCGAGCCGCCCGAACAACCTCTATTTTGGGTTTATCCTCTTTTTTATATCCTTCGGTGATTACGAGATCCAGATCGTCAAAAAATTTTTTCAGGCTATCCAGACTCCCCTGATAATCGTTTTTGACCATGGCGATTTTTCCCGGTGAAGCGATGATAACGGTTTCCGCTCCGGCATCCTTGTGGCGCCAGCTGTCTTTGCCGGTTTTATCAAAATCAAAAATATGATGGGAATGCTTGATTGTTCCAATCTTATAGCCCCGGCGTTTAAGCACGGGTATCAGTTTTTCAATGAGCGTGGTCTTGCCGGATTGTGATCGACCTACAATACTAATCATCTGTGGCATAATGAAATTCCTGAATTTATGAATTATAAAATGTTTTATAGCATTTAAAGAAAGCCTACCCCGGCCCTGGGATACTTAAAAATAATTGCCGTTCACAGGTTCAGGGTTCAAAGTTCAGGGTTAAGGACAAAGAAGGCCCTAAGGACCCGAAGTCCTGGTTAAAAATGCTCATTTCCCCAAATAATTGCCAATTTGGCTCCAAATTTTGGATTAGGCCTGACGAAGCTGACGCTTTTCTCGTAAAAACGCATCCCAGATGCAGTCCAGGAACGAGAATGGAATCTTGAACCTCTGAACCTCTGAACCCATGAACGCCTACGAAAAATTATGCTGCAAAAACCATATTGTCAAGCCTGATGCTTATTCCGGATGAACCGTAAATTCGAAATTGAATAGTCAATTCCAGCTTGTCCGGGTTAGGCCCTTATCGGGCTTTATCTGACAACATGTTGTCAGAAACTTAAGGTTTCATGTGTCAGGGCGTGGAGGTACTAAATACCGAAACCCAATATCAAGAACTTAACACCAACTGCTCGTGGGAGTGGCTTTCCAGCCACGAAAGAAAGTCGCTATAAATCCGTAATCGTTTAATCGCGGCTGGGAAAGCCGCTCCCACAGAGATAAGACCCAGCTAATGACATTGTACTGAAACCTGTATCATGTGCCGTCAGATGTTCGGTGTCTCTTCTGCCCCGCAGGGGATCACTTTTTCCGAGCGAAGTCTCGGAAAAAGCTTAGTACCTATTTATTGAAATCACATCATGTTTGCACATGATTTTTGCCATAGCGTAACCGTGAACGCTTACAAGCAATTCTACCCGTCGAGAGTCTCCCTTCGAGAGCCTCAGGGTCTATCGACAGGGTCTAATGACTGGGTCGAACGATCGATTTTAATAGAAAAGACAGAGCGACCTGTCGGGTCGTAGCCGAAGGCGAAGCCTGAAGCGATACCATAGATCTTCAATCGTCAATATTCAATTTCGGGTTGGGTATAGAAGGCGGATGTGGTTGGAGAGTACAACTCCGGCCGGGGGAGGCGTTAAATTTCGCCCATGATAATCCCAGAATCATTGGGGCTTTGTACGGCTATCCGACGTATATTCTTTACGCCGGCGCTGCCAACATATCGATGATCTGATCTTCTGAATAGGATTGGCCGGAATCCGTGCCCAAAAGCATATTCAAAGAAAACAATGCCGGAAAAAGCGGGCCGTCCATGCTGTTGTTCAGGATAAAATCATGGATGATGATCATGCCTCCCGGCTCCAATACCCTTACTGCCTTTTGAATAATCATCCGGCAGTCATCGGGCCCCTCACCATGAAGAATGTGGGACAGCCAGATCGCATCATAGCGGCCTTCGATGGGGTCATTCAAATAATTACCCTCTGCAAATTGGACCCTGTCCGTTAATTTAAACTGCTTTATTGTCTTTTCAGCAAATGGCCGGGTAGTCGGCAAGTCGTAAACAGTCGCTTTCAGTTGAGGATTATTCAAACAAAAGTGGATGGCATAGGTTCCGGGACCGCCTCCCAGATCAAGAAGATGGCGGCTGGAGGACAGATCTATTAGAGGAACAAGCTTCGGCGCCAGTCCCATGGCCAGGTTGAACATTCCCAGCAAAAAACTTTCGCGCCACTCTTCATTGCTAACCGGGGTCCGGTCACGAAGCGGCTTACCTGACTGAACGGACTGGTCCAGGTGTGACCAGGATTCCATCAGGTGGTGATGGTGCATAATAATATGTCCGATATATTTGGCAGAGTCTTTCGCAAGAAAGGCTTTGCCCGAAGGGCTGTTGGCATATTTGCCATCGGATTTTACCAGAAGATCCATGGCTGTCAGGGCATTGAGCAGCCGTTCCACGCCTCTTTGAGCGCCACTGAGTCTTTGGGAAATCTCTTCACCGGTTATATGCGCGTCGCCAATAACCGTAAATACATCCAGTTTAACAGCCGCATGCAGCACACTTGTTTTCCAGAAATAACCGGAAATTTCAAGCAATTCACCTGGGTTCCATTCTTTTGTCGTCATAGTGAAACCTATGTTGAGCGGTTCAGAGTTCAATGTTCCGGGTTGAAAAACCCCCAAATAGCTCATATAAACGGGCAATGTCCGTTGTGAGTTGTCCGTTGTGAGTTGTAAATGTTGTAAATATCTGCAAAATCAAGCTAGGGACTTCGCCCCAATTGGAATGTTGGAATTATTCCATTTCCGGGGCAAACTCAGAAACCCAAAAAAACACCTATATTCTCAGTAGGTTGTATAAATTCTGAGACCTTAGTGGTAAAGAATCGTTGTGTTGCTTTACGCTATGTCTAATTATTTTAGAATACAAATACAACTGGCCACGGACAACGATCTACGAACACTACCCTATTCCTGATCTTGATCAATATGGTAAGCAGTGTCCCTCGGTTGTAGCCTTTGAACCTTGAACCCTGAACCAGGAACCGATCAGTCAATCTAACAAGATTTTGCCTTACCCCCGTCGAGGCAAGTGTTAGTTATTCTGCGTTTCAATGGCAAGCTGTTCAGGCGTCATTGTCCAAAAAGGCGTGCCATCTTTGGTCAAACGAACTTTTATGATTTCAAAATCAGGGTCCTTTTTTATTTTGGAAGCCATGAAAATATCCCTGTCATTGATCTCCGCCCAAACGCCCTTTAGCTTGACACGATCATTTTTCTTTACCATAATTTCACTGGGTTTCCGATACCATGTAGGACAGAGATGAACTTCAAACTCATTGGATCCTTCTCTTACATCCAGTGCAGTTGCCGGTGACATGCCGGGCATAGGTATAACCTCTTTTACCCGTATTACCCAGACTCTGATTTTTTCAAATTCACGAACATCATACAGTTTGTTATAAGGATCATCTATGCCCCACCCCTGCATATCGCGCTGTTCTTCGGCTTGAACATAACAGACGCCGACGGCCACGGACAGCAGCACAAGTGCCATTGAATACAATACTCGTTGAAATCTATCTCTCATTTTATCCTCCTTGAACCTCAATCTATGGTAAATGTTCAGCTAACCGCATAGAATTACCCAAATTCAGCGGTTCAGCCCGCCCTGGCCTCCGGCTCGTAGCCTAGGCTTCGGAGCCTACGCCTCGGAGAGTGCGACTTATAAGATCATATTACGGCCCGTGTCAGGTTCCCAAATATGAATCTAAATAATTGAGCTATGTAAAATCAGGCCTGGGCCAGGGGGTTCAACGTTCCGGGTTGAAAACCCAGACAGCTCGTATCAAAGGGATTGTGTCTTAATCTGGTTTTAAAATCCGTTTCACCCTATAGGGCATGACGGGTATGCCAAATTTTTATTAATATTGGGAGCAGGATCCCTCGGTTGTAACCTTTGAACATTGAACCCCGAACCTGGAACCGCTCAGTTTAAGAATTAATATATATACTATATCTATTGATTGGAATTTTTCAACCATGAAAGTTATTTAACAAAAGTCTTCCCAACCCGTTTTGAAAAGATAAAATAGGGAATCCAGACCATGCCGGCGACCATCGTCCGTACGAAATTGATCGTTGCATCCATGTCGATCGAACTGGAACGGATGATGATGAAAGTCGTGACACAATAATCAAAGCTCACAAAGATGAGGTTACCGGCCAAAAACAAAATTATCAATTTAGGAGCATATTTACGCTGTTGAAAGAAAAACACGACCAAACATATTGAAAAGATAAAAAAACAAATGTTCCCAACCAGCTCGGCAATCACCAGGGGTGCTAAAAATGAATGATAGTAGGGACTTGCCGACGATGTCAACGCCGACCAGTTCTCAGGGGACAAGGCCGGAATCAGCTCTGTGAACAGAAAGACCAGGGTTTGTACCGGATACAGTATCAACCCGATGGCACAAAGAATTAACCAGCCGCCGATTTTTTGATAAGCAGTTTCGTCCCCTTTCCCGGTTTTACGGTCAGCCATGGATCGAACTCATATAAGACAGATATCGTTGATTGGGTGATTAGTTGATTGGTTAAGTGGTTATAAATATTGATTTATCCCATATTTGCAAAATAAGCGGACACTGTCACTCAGGTTTCAGGTGTCGGGTGTCAGGTGTCAGTAGTAAAAAAGTGAGAGCCGGCCTGAAACCCCTGGCCCAGACCTGACTTTGTATGAATCGGGACGATAGGACATTATTGGAATCTCCTACGGTGAACAGTAAAAATCCGTCATATCGCACCAGGGCGGGCTGACACCCGACACCTGAAACCTACTCTCCGAAAAGGCTTCGCTACGCCCGATAATGTCCAAAAAAAAAGAGCTGGTTTTCATAGTAAATTATGAGGTCTGTAAGAGCATAAATGCTACGTTCGTTGTCTGTTGTCAGCGCCGCCGCTGGCCTGAAAGGCGATCGGCCTAATCGAAAAAGAAACTATAGAAAAAGAGAATATCGAATATCGAATAATGAATGTCGAATGTCGAAGTTATGAATTCTGTCTATTTTAAAAAAGATTGAGCAAAGCGATTCCATCCTTCGACATTCTGCGGTTCGATATTCGATATTCTGCGGTTCGCTGTTCCAACTATGTGTAGTTTCATACAAAGTGTAAAAAGAGAATTTAAGACAGTTAGAAGGTCAGATAGCGCTTCTCCCAATATATTAGCGGTTTATACCCGAACAGCGCGTTTAAATGATGCATGAAGGCATGACGTCCCTGTTTCTGCCATAAATCCGTCATGGTTTCATCGACCTGCTTATAAAACGTTTCAATTTCTTTAATTGACGAGGGAGAACCGCTTTTCATGTTATCGTCCGCGACTTGGGCAATTAAGTTCAACCACATTTGGCTCACACCCATGATGTAATAGGGCCAGGTTTTTTGGATTGAAACCGGCCAATTCTTGTCGCTGGTATCTTCGATATTCGGCCGGATCAGCTTGGCCGGGTCATCGCAGACAACATCATCTATGACGCCGGTTGATTTCATATCGCTTACCATGGGGTCCGTCTGAAGTGTCTGAAAGATATTTCGGGCCGTCTGGGGGGAAGCATAAAAGATGAAGCTAAACTGACGGCCGGCACCATCGCGAGCGGACCGGCGATGAAAACGCCACAGCTGAATGTCGTTTTGATGCGCCTGCAATAAAGGTAATATGACCTGATGTGCAAGATATAGATCCATGTACCAGATGGGATCGGTCTCAGGAGGCCAGTTTATGCGGAATCGTGCATACCACCAGCCATTTCCAGCCGGTAATGCCGCGGGGCTTAACGGTTTTATTTCCCGAGTTTGAACATGGCCACGGGATGAACATCCGGTAATGACAACCAGTAATAAAAGAATGGCGGAGATTCCGTATATAATTTTTGTCAAATTTGCCCCCATTTTTTTGCCTTAATTATCCATCCAATCTGTGTTCATCCGAGTCTAAATTAAAGCCGAAACGCATCCAATGCTTTTTTTGCCACGTCCTCACCCCATTCCTGACTATTCGGTGTCTAAAATCTTTCTTATCTTTTGAGACAGGTTCGTCAGATTAAAAGGGTGGAAAAACTCTTGATTAACGGTTCTTTTCCATCATATAGCAAATATGATCCAATTCCGCTATACTCATTATTGTAAATTTTGATATGTGTTTATTATTGCCTGCTTTCGCCATAGGCACTGCAGAGAACGCTGAGAAAGCCATAATACCATTAAAAGAAAATATTAAGGAGAATGGCATGAAAACCGCAGAAGACATCATAAAGGACAAACAACGCGATATTGTTTACATTTCATGGGATCAAACTGTACACCAGGCATGTCGGAAAATGATCGATAACAAAATCGGTGCGATTCTGGTGAAAAAAGACGACGAATTTGCGGGAATCTGGTCGGAACGTGATCTATTACGCAACATCACTGCAGAAGGATTCGACCCCCAAAAGGCTAAAGTCGGCGACTATATGACTTCTCCGCTTCGCTCTACAAGCCATCGTACTCGTATTTACAAACTTGAAGAAATGTTTCTGGGATTGTTTCTGAGACACATACTCATCGAAAAAGACGGCGAGTACATCGGCATGCTATCAATCGGGGATGTACTCAGAGCCGGCCTGCTTGAAAAAGACCGGCAATTCAAGGAAATAAATGATTTTGTCAGCTGGGACTATTACGAGAACTGGAAAGCGGGGAGAAGGAAGAAAAGATGAGTTCGTGGAGAATGTAAAAATTCCTCGGTATCGCCACGTTTGGTGACGATAACCTCTTGAAAATGATTTTAAAGGTATTATACTCAAATAAAGAAGTGTGGTTATCGAAAAAACCAGCGTTGATGCATTCAGGGCCAGCGGCAAGCTGACCTGAACTTTCTAATATATTTAAGTTTAAAATCAGGTACACAGTTGACGACTAGATCCATCATACAGGCTGTCACACTTGCGCATAAGCTCGGGCACATCTTTGTGGCCACAGCCGATGCTCAAGGTCTGCCGCATGTTGCCGCCGCAGCTGCAATGACTTCTATTGCGGAGAACAAGGTGGCAGTGTCGGCCTGGTTTTGCCCGGGCACCCTGGCCAATCTCGATCAGAACCGGCTTGTTTCCCTTATCGTCTGGGATGAAGCTGCCGATTCCGGATTCCAGCTGCTCGGCCGAGTGGAAAATATCGACGATAAGGCGGTTATGAACGGCTATTTGCCTGAAACAGAGCACTCAGCCCCTTCTCCCTCAGATCGAGAAAATTCTCGAAGTGGCCGTTGACAGGGTAATTGCATTCAGTCATGCCCCCCATAGTGATGTGGAGGACTAAAAATGACATAGAATTTCATGAAGTTTCATATGAGGAGTACTTCAATGATCCGAATAACCAAACAAACCCGGTTAAAACCACTGAACATCATCGTGCGCGCCTCTGATTTTTTTGGCAAGGGCGGGGAAGGATTGGAAGAAAAAGAACGCAATCCATGCTGTATTTCGTTTGAAGGGGCGGGTGGATATGTGGCTGTTTCAGTGGTGGAGGAAGATAAACACAGGATGATCGATATCGAAACCAGGGAATTCGAATATCAGGTTAAACGATTTTTGGAAATGATTTAAATGATTTTGATCAGTTTCCGAACACCCGAGTTTCGTATCTTCAGCCATGATCCGCTTCGGATCTCACCCTCAATGTCAAAAACCAAGCGGGCCCAACGGTTTTCGACCTATCTACCTGATCTTCTTTTCTGCGTGGCTCTTTCCCTCGTTTGCGACGGCTTTTGACACCAAGGTATTTTGGATCTATTTTTTTGCGTCTATTTTCTCCTGAACGCTTATTTGCTTTTTTCATGGTAGGTACTCCTTGCTGGTTTCATTTGTTGCAAGATTGTCACAGTTGCGCCCCACGAAGTTGATATCTATTTATGTAGTATTTATCTGACCTATCAGATTCGCGCCCTACTGGTTCCGGCCGGCCATAACCCCGCCGTCCACATTCCAAATTGCACCCGTGATCCAACTCGCCTCGTCGGAGAGTAAGAAGACAATCGTGGATGCCACATCCTTGGGTTCTCCGATCCGGCCAATTGGGTGAAAATCATTGAATCCTTGCAGGGCCTCGTGAACTTCGTCGGGCTTGATGAAGGCATTGTAGATTGGCGTCTCTACCACGGCGGGAGCGACTGCATTGACACGTATGCCATACTCCGCCAGTTCCATCGCCAGATGTTGGGTCAAGGAGTGCAGGCCGGCCTTGGCTATGGAGTAGGCAGACGAGGGTGTTGCCTTAATTGCCTGATGGGCCCACATGGAGCCGACGTTGACTATCGCTCCACCACCGTTCGTCACCATATTCTTCGCCACCTGCTGGGTCACAAAAAAAATGGCTCTGGTGAGATCCGAATAAGCGTTATAGTCCTCGCCAGTGTGTTCCAAAAAGGCCTTGGGCGCAAAAACTCCCGCAGCGTTGACAAGATATTTTACCTCCTTCATCTCATCGCGCAGGTGGCGTATCAAACCACCCAGCTCATCCTGTATTGTAAGGTCGCACCGGTAGATAAGTACCCTATCGGGGACATCGAAGGTTTCGCGTGCAGTCTCCAGCTTCTCCAGACGGCGGCCAACTATCGTCACAGAAGCACCTGCGTGCACCAGCATCCTGGCTGTCTCCAGCCCCATTCCGCTGCTACCTCCAATGATCAGCGCTTGCTTGTCTGAAAAGCTCATATTATGATCCTCCTTTTTGCGTCATTATTATGGAACACGAGTTAAATTACTTGTGCTTATTCGAATACTGTTCAGTGGTTTGCGGAGCAGGTATCAAAACTTTGCCTGCAGTTCTTCGAGGCCGATCGATTGTCGCTCAACCTCTGATTGCCGCGCATACCTGTGCTTACGGTAAGCCCATGAATTTCCGTATTTCCGGTGTATGCTTAATGTGGTTAGGCCTGACTACCTACGAGAAAGCTTAAGTCGTGTCGAAGGCCTTGTCAAGCGACCAATTTAGCAAATGCAAAATCGATACCTGAAAATTGTGAACCCGGATATGAGACAGCCTGTTGATTATTTCCCAAAGATGATTAAGCTTTGTGGAGTGGCCGGAATTTGGTAATTACAGTAGGTCCCGGCCGACAGTTCATTTACTAAACCCTCTTGAAAGTTGACTACCGTTGAAAAAAATTGCTTTGACCGGCATTAAACCCACCGGCACACCGCATATCGGCAATTACCTGGGGATGATCAAGCCGGCCCTGGAACTGGTCGATAACTATCAAGCCCTTTACTTTATTGCCGATTATCATGCATTGACGACCGTCAAGGACCGCAAAGCGCTGAATCTTCTCATATATGATATCGCGGCAGCCTGGTTGGCGCTGGGGTTGGACCCGCACAAAGTATTTTTCTTTCGACAATCGGAAATTCCTGAAATATTTGAGTTTACCTGGATTTTGGCCTGCTTCACCTCAAAGGGATTGCTAAACCGTGCCCATGCCTATAAGGCTGCGGTAGAAGTCAACACCAAAGCCGGAAAACCGCCGGATGCGGACATCAATGCCGGTTTATTCAATTATCCGGTTCTCATGGCCGCAGATATACTACTGTATGGCTCCCATGTCGTTCCGGTTGGACTCGATCAAAAACAGCATGTGGAAATTGCGCAAGACATTGCCGGAGCAGTGAACAATACCTGCGGCAGGGTTCTCACCATTCCACAACCCCTGATCCGTGAGACGGTGATGATCATACCGGGTTTGGATGGGCGCAAGATGAGTAAAAATTATCATAACACCATTCCAATTTTTGCCGACAATAAAACAATGTACAAACGTGTTATGAAGATCGTTACCGATTCTAAACGCCCGGAAGAACCCAAGGACCCGGAGAATTGCAATGTTTTTGCGATATATAAGAATTTTGCCCCGGCAGAATCAATTGAAGCCAGGCGTAAACAATATCTTCAGGGAGGTTTGGCTTACAGGGATATCAAGCTGGAGTTGTTTGAATTGTTGAAGACGACATTTACGCAGAAACGCGAAATTTATCTTAACTTAAAAAATAATCGTGTGGAAATCGATCATATTTTTAATCAAGGGTCGGAAAAAGCCCGGGACATAGCCGCCCCCATCCTGGCCAGGACCAAAGATAAGATCGGACTACGTTAAATCACCATGACGTAGACCATTCCGGATTCCTTCCATAACGTTACCTTAAAGTCGTCTTCTTCAACGATATATTTTCGTTCTTTGTCAAAGCGAACGCCCACATCGTTTTGATTGATCACAAAAAGTGATGCGCGTTTGCCTTTTGAATTACAGAAAAGAAGTGCGGCGTCAACTTTTCCAAGCGCGCATTTACGTCCTCCCAGAAGGTTCAGCCCCAATTTTTCCAGATCCGGCAATCGAACCGCATACCCCAGTCGCTGTTCAAACCATTGACCAACGTCGCTGACTTCCCCGGCCCGAAAAGCCATTTCCATACGGGTATCCAAATGATTGGCAATGCTGTGCGCCACCACCTCATCAACCGTTTGCAAATGACCTGAAAAAGGATTCAGCAGCATCACCAGCACCAGGGCGGCCATCGATAATGCCGGTACGGCTGTCTTCCAGGAAAATTTTAGAAAGCTGAACGGACGTGGCCGGGATTCGGATTCGATTTTATGCCGGGCCCGCCCGATCAACCCCGGCGGCGGCTCAACGGCCTGCATTCCTTTTTTTAGCATTGTATCAAGTGCCATATCGGTTTGATACAGCTTTTCACAGGTTTGGCAAATCTGAATATGATCTTTAACCTGCCGGAAGGCAATTTCATCCGTAGAATCTTGATTGTTTAGCCATTGTTTGAATTCCTGACAGTTCGCCATGGGTATTTACCTCTTCATGTTGAGTCGAATCACTTTTTTTGTCTGGGGCTGGTTGATCGTCGACCTTAACAGTGCTTTTTTCATAATCTGCTTGGCACGGGATAGGCGTGACATAACCGTTCCGACCGGCACGGCCAGCATATCCGCGATTTCCTGATAAGAGCTGTCTTCCATGTAGTATAATATGAGAACGGCTTTATATTTCTCAGGCAGTTTGTCTAAAATCGACTGGACGGTTTCAGCCTCTACTTTTTTCCTCATAGACAGATGCCGCATCCTGCCGTAAAGAAACAGACTCAAGTTGCGAAAAATAATCAATCCCGTTTTCAAATTCATCTGCCTGAACGGGCGCCTTTTTGCGCTGCCACTTTTAAGAAGTGGTTGCGCAAAATTGCAAATATCCAGCTTTTAAACTTTCGGCGGTCCCGCAGCTGATGAAATTTAGTACAGGCCGTATACAGCGTCTCTTGCACCAGGTCTTCGGCATCATAACGGTTGCCGACATACCTGAAGGCCACATTGTAAAGAAATCGCGTTTGATTTTGCGCCAGATTCCAGAATACATCGCGCTGATGCTTTTTACGCCCTATAAAAGGAATCTGGTCGGCGATTGTTGAAAACTGCATTTATCCTCCAACCCCTCTCATTGAATGTAGATCCGGTTGGCTGAAATTTTATTCCATTTTTTTTTACGTCAGCCGGATTCAGATAAACAAACCCGATACACTTCTTGTGAAATAATATAATTTCGTAGTCCATAATTGCAATCTTTAAAATGAAATTTGGAATAAAAACCAAACGACTGGATCATAGAAGTTAAACAGGAAAAAATTTGAATCCAATTAAACTTAAATGCTCAAATCAAAATAGGAGAATAAAAATGAAAACGTTAACTATCTTTATTACTGCATTGACTGTATTGAATTTTGGCGCAGTAGCGTCCTTTGCCGATGATATGTGGAGTGAAACCCCGGATCTGGAAAATTTGAAGGCACCGTCGTTTATCAGCGAGCCGTCACGGCTGTCAAACAAGCCCCCCACGGTCGATATGTGGGCCGAAACACCGACTTTGGACAGCAATAATGCCACCGTTGACTTTTATAACGAAAAAGTTGGCGTCAAATCCGGTTTAGCAAATCCCGAGTTGTACGCTGAAACGCCGGACCTAAACAAAGTATCACCCGCTAAAATGAATCGCCGGCCGCCTGATGATGTCATGGTTGCTGAGCAGAATAAAAGGGGATGAACAAACAGAAGGAAAAAGAATAATATTACACGGTTAATAAACCGATACATCCTTCAGCGGAAGGGAAAGGGGCGCGACCAGCGCCCTTTTTAATGGTAAAAAAGTGGATTTAAGGAAGATCAATATTGGAACCGGAATTTAACCAATATCAGAATACCATCTGTTCTTTTGACAGGGGTCCTTTCGTGCTTTCGTGATAATTTTTTTGAGTTTCCGGTTTATCCGAATGTCTGACTTGACATTTGAATCATATTTGCCTAACTTTTAAGCGGAACGGCGGTGGAGTAGAATATGGCTGTTATAACGATATCTAGAGAGCCTGGGGCATTCGGTAAGGAGATTGCCGCCCGCCTTGCCGGGCAATTAGGATTTGTGCTCGTTGACAAAGCGCGGCTGGCTCGGCTATGGAGCGAAGCCGATCTCGATGAGGCGAGCCTGGAAAGCGTAGACGAATGGATTCCGTCTGATAAGCTTGGAATAGATCCGGAAACCGAGGCCACCATCAGATTGTTGCCTGACCTTATTGCCCAGTTAGCCGAGGAGCAGGATTTGGTGATAATCGGCAGGGCTGCTCAGGGATTGTTCCGCAATCACCCCGGCACATTACATGTGCGGGTCGTTGCGCCCCGTCGGTTCCGGGTGCAGCAACTGCAGGCTCAAGAAGGGAAATCCGCCCGGGATGCCCGGCGGCGGATCAAGACCCTGGAGGTGCAGCGTGCCCGCTATCTGCGCTTTTTGTACCGGCTAAATAGGGACGATCCCTGTCTTTACGATCTGACCCTTCGCGTGGATCGACTTTCAATCCAACAAGCCTTGAACCTGATCCTTGCGGCCGTTGAGGAGGCGAATATACGGCAGGTGCCACGGAGCCAAATTGTCGGAGATCTGTTGCACGAGACAATCGAACCGCGAGAGAATGGAACCTTTGCCAACGCAGCGGAAGAAGAGTTTGCGCGTTTCCTTGAATTCTATTGCATTGCCTATGAATATGAGCCGCGCAGTTTTCCCCTGGAAACCGACACGGAAGGAAATATCACCGAGGCTTTCACACCGGATTTTTATCTTCCCGAACAGGATCGCTACATTGAGCTCACTACCATGAAACAAAGCCTTGTTACGCGAAAGAATCGGAAAGTGCGAAAGTTACGGCAACTTTATCCCGATGTCAACATCCGTATCTTTTACCAGCGCGACTTTTACCGTCTGATGGCCAAATTCGGCATATTAGCCGACAAAACAGCCGAGACCCGCAAACAAACTTGATATGATAGTACATGTTCTCAGGGCCGATTCGCGCGCTTTAAGTAACGAAACAGGAAACTCACATTGAGCCGGTTGGAACGTGACATTGTCGAAATTTTGATAACACCCGAAACCATTGAGAGGCGTATTGCCGAAATGGGCAAAGAAGTTGCAGCTGTCTACAAGGATTCGGTGCCTCTTCTGGTCGGGGTGCTCAAGGGATGCACTTTGTTTATGGCTGACCTGATCAAGCATATCAAAATCCCTTTGGAGATGGATTTCATGGCTGTGCTAAGTTACTGGGGTGCCCGGCAATCAAGCGGCGCTGTACGGATTATCAAAGACCTTGACAACGTGATCGAAGGGCGGGATTTGCTGGTTGTCGAGGGCATTGTGGATACGGGGATGACCGTCGGCTATATTCTGCGTAACTTGCAGGCGCGTCAACCGCGCAGTATTCGTTTATGTACTTTTTTGGACAAGCCGGCCCGGCGTATCGTTCAGGTGCCTATTGATTTTAGAGGATTCGAGATCCCTGACCGATTCGTAGTTGGCTATGGACTTGATTTCCATCAGCGCTACCGCAACCTGCCGTATATTGGGGTCCTTAAGGACGAGGTGACGGGCTTGAGCCGTAGACAGGAGAAGGGGCCGGTAGCGCGTGGAAAAAATATTTTCAAAAAAGTGACTTGACAAACTTCAAGTATTGTTTATCATAATGGTTAGCCCCAAGAGGTTGGAAGAAAAGCCCGATATAGACGCTTGGTGACGAAATTCAGTGGAAACAAAAAGACTTTGTCTTTGAGGGGAAATTGAGTGGAGAAACCAAGATGAATCATAATGGTAAAGTCTAGCTTTTCAAAGGTCACTTGGGGTTTTTTCTTGAGAAACCCGGCTCTAATTGATTTAGCACCTTCCCAGGCCCCGTTTACCCCATCTTTCATATTAGTTTGCCGAATACAGCCCTCGTTATCCAGCTTAGAGAAATGACTGTTAGCCTTTTAATGTCGTGGAATTGCATGAAATGGCTGAAACTCCCGGTCCGACTTGGCGGCCATATAGAAATCGCTCTCTGTGAGCCCATTGATCTTGTGCGTCCAGAGCTCGATCTTGCACTTGCCCCAAGCCAGATACAGGTCCGGATGATGGCCTTCCTCCTCGGCAACGGCGCCGACTTTATTCACGAAGGCCAGCGCCTGGGCGAAGTCTTTGAACGTGTAGAGACGTTCAAGATGGCCGTCCTTGTTGAGTGCCCACCCGCTGTCGAGTTGCTTTAACATTTTCTCGGCCTTTGCTCTTTCCATTGGCGGAATACCGCCACGACACGGTACACATTCATTATCTGCAAAACCCATAAGATCCTCACTCTAAATTGCAGGCCTCTCTTAACACATGAAATTCCCCAACGAAAAAAGTGTCCCGACTTAAAGCGAACACGTCTTGCTAAGGGGGGCTCTGAAAAACCGAATGGAGAGAGCAATAATCGGAACGGCAATGAATATGCCAACAACCGGGACCAGGGCTGTAAAGCCGAATATAAAAAACACGATCGCGATAAGCAGCATCACTGCTCCAATAACCAATTCCCCGATTTTTTCCAAATAACAGTATAAGTATTTCATATCTAACCTTTTTTGATTTAGCACGGTTTTCAAAATCATGTCCTTATTAAATATTAAAGCTGGATTTGAGTAAGTCAATAGGGGGCGTTGGAGAGAAGGGGTCAAAAGCTTGGATTACGGGACTGGACCTCATAGAAAATGATTCCCCGCTGTGCTTTAACTATATTTCCATGACAAACAGTTTATTTATGATTTAAGAATGCTCGCTCTTTTGCGTTCTGATTATCTGAAAAGAAAAATCCAGATTTATGGCCGCCGGTTGAATTTTTCTCCAAGATGATTAAGCTATTTTTGTAGTGGAGGAAGATAAATACCGTATGGTCGATGTCGAAACCAGAGAATTCGAATATCAGATTAGACGTTTTTTTGATACGATTTGAAGGATTTTGGTATTGCCTTTAGAATTAGATCGTATGCAACTATTAGACCACCTTAATAGAATATTCGTGCTAAGGACACATGTGCCAGAACCCGACTCCAGCCTGCGCTGCTTGAGGGGGGAATAATGTCCAAACATAATAAAAAAGTCGCTCTTATTACGGGGGCTAACAAAGGCATTGGTTTTGAAATCAGCCGTCAGCTGGCGAGCAATGGCATAACGGTAGTCGCGGGGGCCCGCAGTGAAGAAAGAGGGCGCACAGCCTGTAGCCGCCTGAGGGACGCTGGAATTGAGGTTCACTTTCAGCGGATCAATGTCACCGATGAGGGTAGCATTTATTCAGCGGTAACCAAAATCAGAGAAAAATTCGGTCATCTCGACATCCTGGTCAACAATGCCGGTGTCATGATCGACGATCAAGAAAAAACCATAATGGACCTGAACCGGGATACACTCACGGCGACACTGGTAACCAACGCTTTCGGACCTTTTCTTCTTTGTCAGGCCTGTATCCCTCTGATGAGAGAAAATAATTATGGAAGAATTGTGAACATGGCCAGTACACTGGGCTCTTTAACCGATGTCAGCGACCCCGAATCTCCTTATGGTGGTGTGGAAGTCCCGGCTTACCGGATATCAAAAACATTTTTGAACGCAATTACAGCCTTGTTCGCCAAGGTGACACGCGGCTCCAATATCCTGATCAATTCAGTCTGCCCCGGATGGGTCAGAACCGACATGGGCGGTGAGCGGGCACCCCTGACTGCAGCCCAGGGCGCCGATACACCGGTATGGCTGGCCACTTTGCCGGATAACGGTCCCACCGGCGGATTTTTTCGCGAACGCCGGCGAATTCCATGGTAATTTCGCTACCCGTTTCGTTTTCAATACCTTCTCGGAAGAACAAAACAACTTAAACCGGCCGGCTTGACAGGTGATCGTACGATACATACTCTCGTTTACCGTTTCCTGGCACAAATGCTCATGATACCACTTCCAATATGCTATCAAGATCACACCGGACCGTCACTATTACAGGAAACTGAAGGTTTCAGGTGTCAGTGTTCAGGTTTCAGGATCTCGCACTTCAACCCCCTGACACCCGAGACCTGACACCTGAAACCTAAAAACTGTGCCTCTGCTGCCCCGCAGGGGCCACTTTTTCCGAGCGCAGTCTCGGAAAAAGCTTAGGTCCTATTTATTGAAATCACATCATGTTTGCGCATGATTTATGCGATAGCCATAGGGGGGCAAAATAACTCGTTCTTTTAATTGTAGAGCTGCTACAAATATTTTTTTCCTCCAGAGGCGGATCAATTATAAAAAACGATCATAAAAATGATTGAGCGACCTGTCGGGTCGTAGCCGAAGGCGAAGCCTGAAGCGACATCCACAAATCGCCAATCGTCATTCGTCAATTCCGGTTTATCCGAGTTGGGTAATAACCGGACCAAGGGGAGCCTATCATGATTGGTAAACATGAATTATGTGAAAAGATTCGAGTTTTGTACCCTGATATCGGTGAATGCGGTATCGATGTCGATGTAGAATATGACGAGGAGCAGAGAGCCTGGGTAGTACACCTGCGAAAAGAAAAGTACGAACTGAAGACCTTTCTGGAGCAAGGCGACGCGGAAAAATGCATAGACGGTATTCAGTGTCTCAGCCTGGGAATCGAAATTGCACAACTCAAAGATAGTATCGAACGAATGCCGAAGGACCGCTAATCAAT